>BNJU01003301.1_pt1:192500-363752 | contig 363752 bp, 425 predicted proteins | sample 8539281 | NCBI WGS metagenome assembly BNJU01 (sample SAMD00202456, study PRJDB9452) | human saliva metagenome | isolation source: human saliva | place: Japan | reverse complement strand
TCTTATTCTCCTTGATGGTAAAAGTGCAGTTAAAAACACAGATTTTTAACCGCACTTTTATATTCAAATTAGGGATTACGTCTGAATTTTACTGAAGTCTGGTGCGCGTTTTTCGTTAAACGCGTTACGGCCTTCTTGACCTTCTTCAGTCATATAGAACAACATGGTTGCGTTACCCGCAAGCTCTTGTAAACCTGATTGACCATCGCAGTCTGCATTCAATGCAGCTTTTAAGCAACGCAATGCAATTGGGCTATTACGTAACATTTCACGGCACCAACGCACAGTTTCTTTTTCTAAATCTGCATAAGGCACGACAGTATTCACTAAGCCCATATCTAATGCTTCTTGCGCATTATATTGGCGGCATAAGAACCAAATTTCTCGGGCTTTTTTCTGACCGACTAAACGGGCCATATAGCTTGCGCCCCAACCACCATCAAATGAACCTACTTTAGGGCCAGTTTGACCGAAAATCGCATTGTCTGCCGCAATGGTTAAATCACATAACATATGAAGTACGTGACCACCACCGATCGCATAACCTGCGACCATTGCCACCACTGGTTTTGGACAAGTACGAATATCACGTTGGAAATCCAATACATTTAAGTGATGTACACCGCTTTCATCTTTGTAACCGCCGTAGTCACCACGAATTTTTTTGGTCGCCACCAGAACAGAATGCTTTTTTTCGCCTTCACCGGTTAACACAATCACGCCAATTTTTTTCATCGAAACGCGCGTTAGAAAATGCATGGATCATTTCTTTGACTGTTTGCGGACGAAATGCATTGCGCACTTCTGGACGATTAATGGTGATTTTTGCAATACCATCAGTCGATTTGTGGAAACGAATATCGGTATAGCCTTCGCTATGATCAACCCACTCAACTGGTGCATATAAAACATCATCTTTTGGATTTTGCATTGTTCTTTCCTTTATAAGTGTAAAAAGTGCGGTCATTATAGCGGAAGTTTTTAGTTCGGGAAAGAAAAATCAATTATTGAAGACTTTACAATTATGTCGTTATTGTTAAAAATTCCGCCATTCCAACTTTAGTAAGGAAATTTAAGTGAAAAATTATTTTTTTAAAGTAGCATCATGTTATTAAATGCTTGTAGTTTATTTGGTTCATCACAATCAACTATTCCTGCTGAATTCGCACAAGCAGACTATCTCCTGTCTGATGCCAATGCGAAAAACATGGGCTGTAGCAAGTAAACAAGCTGAACAATGTATCTATCCAAATTTAACTCGCATTCAGCAACAACATTTTGCCAAAGAAGATAGCTATATTCATTTCCCAATATGTCTTTTTTTCTATCCGTTAGAAAAAAATCATCGGTGAAGACTATGTAAAAAAATGATTCAAAAAGATGAAAAAATCGATGAATTATGCGACCTACCAATTTAAAAAAATTCCGCGCAGAAATTGGTGATGTCGATGCATTAGAACCCAAAAGCTTGCCAAATCTTACGTACTCAGGCAAAAGAAGACTTAAATGTGGTGAAAGGCCAGTATGTAAATGGCATGGTAGATGAAACGAAAAATGACGATGGCACACTGAAGAAAAAAGTGGTGATGGCATTGCCACCAATCAAAAACAAATTCTTCTTTGATATTATTAAATGGGGCTCAGCTCTCCTTCTTTAGAAATTTTTACTCTTCACGAGCAAAATCAGTTAAATGCACGATTCAGATGGAAAAATCGTGCATTTTTATTCTAATTACAAATCTTCAAAAACTAATACCTTTTATTAATGAATTTAACCTACAATAGAAGATAATGATTATCATTAATAACGAGGTAAATATGATTATTTCATCCGCAAACGACTATCGTCAAGTTGCTAAACGTAAGGTTCCCCATTTATGTTTCATTATGCTGATGGTGGCTCTTATTCTGAACATACACTTACACGTAATGTAAGCGATCTATCTAACATAGCATTACGGCAACGTGTGCTCAATGATATGTCTCAATTAAACACTGAAATTGAATTATTCGGTGAAAAAGCTTTCTATGCCGTTAGTATTAGCTCCTGTAGGTGCATGTGGCATGTACGCAAGTCGTGGTGAAGTTCAAGCTGCAAAAAGCTGCTGATAACAAAGGTATTCCATTTACGCTTTCAACTGTATCAATTTGTCCAATTGAAGAAGTAGCTCCAACACTCAAACGTTCCATGTGGTTCCAACTTTATGTTCTAAAAGATCGAGGCTTTATGAAAAAAATGCTCTCGAACGAGCAAAAAGCAGCAGGTTGTAAGACATTGGTCTTTACTGTAGATATGCCAACCCCTGGTGCACGTTATCGTGATATGCATTCAGGCATGAGTGGCGAATATAAATGGCTTCGTCGAACATTACAAGGTTTCACTCATCCATTATGGTCTTACGATATGCTCATGAAGGGGCGTCCATTTACATTAGGTAATGTTTCTCAATATATGGGTAAACCGGTAGGGTTAGATGATTACATTGGTTGGTTAACTGACAACTTCGACCCTTCTATTTCGTGGAAAGATTTAGAATGGATACGTGATTTTTGGGATGGCTCGATGGTTATCAAAGGTATTTTAGATGCTGAAGATGCTAAAGATGCTGTTCGCTTTGGTGCTGATGGGATCGTGGTATCCAACCACGGAGGTAGACAACTAGACGGTACACCATCAACAGCTCAAGCTTTACCTTATGTCGCCGATGCCGTCAAAGGTAATATAAAAATTCTTGCAGATAGTGGTATTCGTAATGGATTAGATGTAGTACGTATGATTGCATTAGGTGCTGATGCTACTATGATTGGTCGTTCTTTTGTCTATGCTCTTGGAGCAGATGGTCAACGTGGCGTAGAGAATATGCTCGATATATTTCATAAAGAAATGCGTGTAGCAATGACACTAACAAGCAATAAGAATATCACAGATATTACTCGTGATGCTTTAGTGGACTTCAGCAAATAAATTTTAAATTTCATAATCTAAAATCATTTAACAGCGTGAATATTTTTACGCTGTTTTTATTTTTATTAGAAAACGATTGCGATCAAAAAAAGCTTATCTTTTCAGGAAAAAAAGAAAAAAATAGTCGTTTTAATCCGATCCATTTTCCGTTAGTCTATCCAAAATTACTTTTTACAAGGAGAAAACATCATGACAACGCTTTTTGATATTGCACAAAACTGGTTAAATCAAGATCCTGATGCAGAAACTCACGCAGAATTAACCGCACTTTTAACGGCGGCGAAAAATGGTGATGAAAAAGCACAATCTGAATTACAAGCTCGCTTTTAGTGGCCGTTTACAATTTGGTACTGCGGGGCTTCGTGGACCATTACAAGCAGGCCCTATGGGTATGAACCGTGTTTTAGTGGCACAAGCTGCGGGCGGTTTAGCAGATTATTTAAAAGATTACGACAAACAACCTTCCATCGTGATTGGTTACGATGGTCGTAAAAACTCTGATGTTTTCGCACGTGATACCGCTGAAATCATGGCGGGTGCAGGCGTGAAAGCTTATTTACTTCCACGTAAATTACCAACGCCAGTATTAGCTTACGCAATCCAATATTTTGATACCACCGCAGGTGTCATGGTGACTGCAAGTCACAACCCACCAGAAGATAATGGTTATAAAGTTTATTTAGGTAAAGCGAACGGCGGTGGCCAAATCGTTTCTCCTGCAGATAAAGATATCGCGGCATTAATCGACAAAGTAGCAGCAGGCAATGTAAAAGATTTACCACGTAGTCAAGATTATGTTGTGCTAGATGATGAAGTGGTTAACGCTTATATTGAAAAAACCGCTTCTCTTGCTAAAGAACCTCAAGCAGACATTAACTACGTTTATACCGCGATGCACGGTGTAGGCTATGAAGTATTAAGCAAAACCTTAACCAAAGCAGGTCTTCCACAACCTCATATTGTGGCTGAACAAGTATGGCCAGATGGCACATTCCCAACGGTAAACTTCCCTAACCCAGAAGAAAAAGGCGCATTAGACTTAGCCATTAAAGTGGCAAAAGAACACAATGCAGAATTCATTATTGCCAATGACCCAGATGCAGACCGTTTAGCGGTTGCGGTTCCAGATGCACAAGGTAACTGGAAACCTTTACATGGTAACGTGGTAGGTTGTTTCTTAGGTTGGTATTTAGCAAAACAATATCATGCAAAAGGTGAAAAAGGCACATTAGCTTGCTCTCTAGTATCTTCCCCAGCACTTGCTGAAATTGCAAAAAAATACGGCTTCCAATCAGAAGAAACCTTAACCGGTTTCAAATACATCGGTAAAGTTCAAGGCTTATTATTCGGTTTCGAAGAAGCGCTTGGTTACTTAGTTGATCCTGATAAAGTACGCGATAAAGATGGTATTTCTGCAGCTATCGTGTTCTTAGATTTAGTGCGTCACTTAAAAGCACAAGGCAAAACCTTAGCGGATTACGCCAATGACTTCACGCAAGAATTCGGTGCTTATGTAAGTGGTCAAATTTCTATTCGTGTAAGCGATTTATCTGAAATTGGTAAATTAATGGCCGCACTTCGCAACACGCCTCCAGAAGAAGTAGGTGATGTTAAAGTGGCACAATTCATCGACCACACTAAAACTGATCGCCAAAGCGACATCCTTGTATTCGTATTAGAAAAACGGTAGCCGCTTAATCGCTCGTCCATCTGGTACTGAGCCGAAAATCAAGTTCTACCTTGATGCTCGCGGTAAAGATCCAAAAGACGCAGATCAAGTTTTAGCACAATTTGAGGAAGGCGTTCGTCAAATTCTACGTCAAGATGCTTACGGTAAACAAGATTGCTAATTAAGCAAACTATTAAATGATAAAAAACGCTAGGTTTGATGCCCTAGCGTTTTATTTTTTTGCTTATTTCAACGCAAGTTGTAACTTGCCGTGATGTTTTTCTAATAAAGCTTCCGCTTGAGCACGATCTAGTCCACTCAAAATCATCATAATTGCTAATTTCGCATTTTGATCGGCAAGCTTTAATGTCTCTTCTGCGAGTGTCTTATCGCAATCCGTGGCTTGCATGACGATACGAATGGCACGAGCTTTCAGCTTCTCATTACTTGCCTGCACATCCACCATTAAGTTTTGATAGCATTTGCCCATTAAAATCATGGAAGCCGTAGTAAGCATATTCAGTACTAATTTTTTTGGGCGGTGCCTGATTTTAAGCGACTCGAACCAGTCAGCACTTCTGGCCCCACTACCGTATCAATAGCAATATCCACAATATTCGCCATCGCTGAATTCGGATTACTTGCAATCGAAACGGTCACTGAACCTAAACTTTTCGCATATTCCAATGCACCGATCACATAAGGTGTTCGGCCACTCGCAGCAATACCAACCAAGACATCTTTTGAGGAAAAATTGAATGGTTTGTAAGTCAACCACGGCGTGCGTTTTGCTGTCTTCGGCACCTTCAATTGGATGACGTAATGCGCGCTCGCCGCCTGCAATAATACCTTTCACCATTTCAGGTGACACACCAAATGTTGGCGGGCATTCAGAAGCATCAAGTACGCCTAATCGACCACTGGTTCCAGCGCCAATATAGACTAATCGACCACCTTGTTGAAATGCAGCAACAATACATTCGACCGCTTGGGCAATTTGAGGTAAGCATTTTTCAATTGCCAAAGGCACTTGTTTATCTTCCTTATTCATTAACTGCACAATTTCCAATGCAGACAAGCTATCCACATGCATGGAATTGGGATTCCGTTGTTCAGTAATTAAAGTTGAAAGGGTTTGTAATAAATTTTCTGCCATGGTTTATTCCTTTGGAAAAATCGCCCCTAAACTGACCGCACTTGTGGCACCCGTCACACTCGGTAAATTAGCGGGCAAATTATGCATACGACGATAGGCCAACCAAGCAAAAGCTGCCGCTTCCACATAATCGATATCAAGTTCTAATTCCGTCGTCAGTTGAATACGCCAATTTAGTAATGCCTGTTTTAAACCATTCATGATCACCTGATTTTTAGCACCTCCGCCACAAACAAGTAATCTGCATGGTAATGTCGTCTGAATATTATTAAGGGCTAATACAATACTTTGCACGGTAAATTCAGCCAAGGTGGCTTGCACATCTTGTGGTAAAAGTGCGGTCGTTTTGCCTGTTATTTTTTGAATTTTATTCTCTAGCCAAGCCAAATTAAATAATTCACGCCCCGTGCTTTTCGGTGGTGGAAGCTGAAAGAAATCTTCATCTAATAATACCGCTAACAAATCTGGATTCACTTGACCTGAAGCCGCCCATTCACCATTTTTGTCGTAAGCTTTGCCTTGATGTTTTTCGATCCATTGGTCGAGCAAGGCATTACCGGTTCCCGTATCAAAGCCAATGACAGGCTGTTCGGGTATCAATAACGATATATTGCTAATACCGCCAATATTAAGCACCACCGTTGCCCAGTTAGGATCAAAAAATACCGCTTGATGAAAAGCGGGTACTAAAAGGCGCCCTTGTCCACCAAACGCCATATCTTTTACGGCGCAAATCACCAACAACCGTAATACCTGTTTTAGCGGCTAATAAATTCATATCACCGATTTGCATGGTAAACGGAATTGACTTTTTGGGGAATGCCATACTGTTTGACCATGGCAGCCAATGGCTTCGACCTGCTCAGGTTTTAACTCATGTTTACGTAAAAAGGCATTTACGCAATCGGCATAAAGAAAACCAAATTGATGATCAAGCTCCCCTAGAGCCTGTAAAGTGGTTTCGCCAGATTGAATAAGTGCGGTCACTTTTTTTCACGTAAATTTGCTGGCATCGGCGTGAAATCGGCCGCAATTAATTTGGTTTGATTCGAATGGATGTCAGTAAGAGCAATATCGACACCATCAAGACTGGTGCCCGACATAATGCCAAGATAATAAGTCATAATATTCAATTCGTGAGTTTTTCAGAATTATAGCGGATTTTAAAAAAATAAAAAAAGAGAGAACATTGTAGTTCTCTCTTTTCATCATGGATGATTCTTATAAGTCGTCAATGACTAAATAGATTTTTGCTACTGGGCCATGTACGCCAATCACTTTAATCAATTCAATATCTGCCGTTGAACTTGGACCTGAGATAATATTGATACAAGATGGCATACGCTCGCCTTGTTGTGCTTTATCGTGTAATACTTTCGCCACTTGTGCAACACGTGGAAGTACTTGGCTTTTTACGTACAACAACAATCGATTTTTTTCAGGTAATAAACTCACTGAACGTCCACGATCTGCACTAGAGAATAAGACGATTCCGCCAGTTTCCGCCAAACCATATTCTGCATAAACCACACCAAGATTAGCTTTTTCAGAAAAACTAATATTATCTTGTGCCGTTTCTGGTGACCATGTATGGCAAGTATATTTCGCTTCAAGCGCCGCTGGAATACCAAGTGCGGTCAATCTTTCATCGGAATTAAGCACAACATCACTGCCGCCATATTTTTTTCACAGAGAGCAAGTAAGGTTTGTACTGCATCAGACTCTCTACACACATTTACATCCACCATCATGGTTTTAGCAGAATTGGTAAATTCATTCGCTAAATCAACCGCACTTAAATGAGTTAAACGCTCAGTTGGGTATGTATTGACTGGTACATCCATCGGTTCAGGTATGATAGCACGGGCTTTACCCATTTTCGCCGCTAATTTATTAAGAAAAATTTTTCGCGATTTTTGTAAATCCATGCTTATTACCCTCTCTCTCTATTATTAAACCATTGACGGAAACTTTCGCCATCTGCTTGTGGTAAATCTCGTGCTTTTGTCCATTCACCCAATGCACCAAATGTAATTGGTGCTTTCCCATTTTTGATCAGCTTACCCGCTAATTTTGCACCGATATTCACACCTGTTTTCCATAGTGTTGGGTTGGCATTGGCTGTGGTGAAACCAAAAATAGATAAACGTTCCATCGCGGGAGTTTTACCTAACTCTACCATTTTCTCACGGTGTTTTAAGATTAACTGCGCTAATGGAATACGCACTGGGCAGACAGAGTTACACGCATTACATAAAGAACAAGCATACGGCAATTCTTTAAACTCATCGTAGCCACCCAATAATGGAGAAATCACTGCACCAATTGGCCCCGGGTAAATAGAACCATATCCATGACCACCGATTTGACGATATGCCGGACAAGTATTCAAACAAGCACCGCAACGGATACAACGTAAAACTTCTTGGAATTCAGACGCTAAAAATATCTGAACGGCCATTATCCACAATAACCAAATGGAATTCTTCAGGACCGTCGGTTTCACCAGCAAGACGAGGACCGGTTAACCAAGTGTTATAACCAGTTAATTTCGCCCCTACCGCACTACGAGCAAGCATCGTAATTAACACATCCACCTCTTGGAAAGTTGGCGCTAAACGCTCCATTCCCATCACGGCAATATGTGTTTTTGGTAAGGTCGTCGCTAAACGTAAGTTACCTTCGTTTGTCACTAAACAAACTGAGCCGGTTTCCGCTACAGCAAAGTTACAACCACTGATACCGATATCAGCCTCTAAAAAAATCTTGACGAATTTTTTTCACGTACGAAACGCGTCATATCTTCAGGCGTTTCCTCACCTTCATAGCCGAGTTTTTTCAGATAAATCTTTGCGGATTTGGTGACGATCTTTGTGAATTGCAGGCACAACGATATGGGATGGTTTATCACCTGAAATTTGTAATAGATATTCACCCAAATCGGTTTCGATCACTTGCATGCCCTCTTTTTCAAGCACTTCGTTTAAACCGATTTCTTCTGTCACCATGGATTTGGATTTTACGATTTTCTTCGCATTTTTCTCTAATGCTACTTTGCGAATATAAGCACTCGCTTCTTCGGCCGTTTCAGCAAAATACACTTTACCGCCATTTTCCATCACTTTTTCGCTTAATTGATACAAATAAGCATCTAAATTAGCTAAAAACATGGTTACGAATCTGTTTAGATAAATCACGCCATTCTTCCCAATGACCTAATTCGTCCACCATTTTTTGACGGTTAGCCCCAATAGTTTCTTGAGCTTTCACCACCGCTTTACGCATGATGGTGTTATGCACTTCATGATCGACACGCGCTTTAAAAGGAAGATTACTGGTTTTCAATGACATCTTATTTCTCCCCTTGCATTAATACTTCCGCAATGTGCATCACTTTGATCTTGCTGCCTTCGCGTTGTAAACGACCACCAATATTTAATAAACAACTTACATCTGCACCGATTAAATATTGCGGTTCAACCTCTTCAATATGCTCAACTTTTTCTTTCACCATTTCGCCAGAAATCTCTGCCATTTTCACAGAGAAAGTTCCACCAAAGCCACAGCAAGTTTGTTGATTATGAATAGGAAGAAGATCTAACCCTTTTACACCTTTCAAGAGAGCGATTGGTTCATCAACAATGCCTAATTTACGAGTAAGACTACAAGAAGGATGATAAACCGCTTTACCAGGCAAATAGGCGCCAACATCTGTTACACCTAATTTATTGACGATGAAATCCGTTAAATCACAGAAACGTGCGACGACCTTTTTCGCTCGCTCAGCCCAACCTAACTCACCAGCTTTAGTGAAATAGTCAGGATAGTTTTTGATAGCATAAACACAGGAACCTGCAGGGGCAACAATGGGATAATCGTTCACTTCAAAGGTTTCGACTAAGTTTTTCATGCCAGGGATGGCTTGTTTGGTGTAACCGCTGTTTAATGCTGGTTGCCCACAACAGCCTTGTTTTTCAAGGAAGATAACATTACAACCGAGTTTTTCCAGTAGTAATACAGTGTTTTTTGCCACACCGCTCTTTACTACGTCGGCAATACAAGTAACGTAGAAATTTACGTTCATAAATAATTACTCCAACAATAATAGAAAATAAAAAGTAAAATATTCGATAAAAGTTAAGCAACCGCCCACAAAGTGCGGTTGCTTTTTGCCTCTATTTTTAGAGCGCATAGAATAGCGGAATTAAGAAACTTGCGCAAAGGGCTGCAATGATACCGTAAACGACCATTGGTACAATCGTAGTCTTAATGATTGTTCCTTCTTTGTTTTGAATATTCAACACGGAAGAAACTGCTACGATATTATTAATACATACCATATTACCCATCGCACCACCGACTGATTGTAACGCCAGAATTAAAGTCACAGATAAACCTGTAGTTTCTGCTGTCGATAATTGTACGCTACCGAATGTTAAGTTAGATACGGTATTTGAACCTGAGAAAAATGCGCCTACAGCACCTAAGAAGGATGAGAAGATTGTCCAGTCACTACCGGTAACTTCTGCAAAGGTACGACCTATGATTTTTACCATAGAATGCTCGCCACCCACTAACATCAAGTTTACCATCACTAAGGCTCCCATTAAGGCAATAAATGGATTTTTTACTTGGCTTAAGCTTGTACTAAAAATGCCTTTTGTTCTGCTGAAGTTCACTCCGAAAAGTGGTAATGAAATTAATACGGTAATTACAAATGGAATTAACGCAGGTACATAAAGAAGTTTATAGCTTTCACTCACTTCTGAACCGAAGATATTTTTCAAACTAAAAATTAAACCTTTGCTGACTTCAAATGTGCCTAATGAACCTAACGCTGTGGAGAACCACACATCTTTGTTATTCATTAAGCCTTTTAAGCCTAATTCTGGAATACGTGTAACGATTAAGAATAAAATTAATAAACCGGTTGGTAGTAATGCTTTAGCAACTTGGCCTGCGCTAACAGCATTATTATCTAACTTGTTTTCAACTTTCGCTAAACCAATACCTTTATTCGCTACAAATACAGAAATAAAGAGACCAATTGCGCCACCAACTAATGATGGGAACTCATAGTTAAATTGTGCAATTAAGAAGTAAGGAATCACGCAAGAGAATACGCTGATATAAATGAAAACAATATTTTGACGGATTTCTTTCCAGGTCACCATGATGCGTAATGCCATCAATGGAATCACTAATGCCGCAATGGAGTGGATAAACGCTGTCATCGAACCAATTTCAAGAATCGATTTTGAATCTAATTTTAACGGACCAAAAACCGAACCAAGTTGGTGTACCTACAGCTCCAAAAGAAACCGGAACCGAATTCATCACTAAAGCTAACATGGCGACTTTTAATGGATTAAAACCTAACCCCATTAAAATTGGAGCTGCAATCGCTGCTGGTGTACCAAAGCCGCTTGCCCCCTCAATCATAAAAGCAAATGCCCAACCAATAATCATTAATTGTGCAACTGGGTTTGGATTAATATTGCCTAACCATTTACGCATCGTATCAGTTGCGCCAGATACTTCTGAAAATTTGTTAAAGAGAATTGCACCAAAAATAACAGTAATTGGTGTTTGAACAGCCACGATTGCTGCAGTCACATTCGCACTAATTGTCACTATATCGGTATTAAAATGAAGAAGATGAACCCCCATTACTAGAGTTGCAATCCAAGGTAATGCAACATAAGAAGGTAATGCATTACGCTTTACCATTAAATAGATCAACAGGATGATCGGAAAAACACTAAGAATAAAAGATAGGGTCATACTTACTCCTCTTACATAACTAAAAAAATTGCGCGTATTCTATGGGTTTTAAAGAAAAAAACCTATACCCTATTAAGTGAAATTTATTGAAAAATGTGACAAAGATCTCATAATTTTTTTTAACATTTCCCTTTTATCCTTGTAACATTTTTTTTTAACTATTCAAAAAAATCTGACAAAAATACAGAAATTGTGCTAGAAAATAAATTTTTCATTACAAAAGGCATAATAAAAAAATCCTTGCAAAGATTGACTTCGCCAAGGATTTTTTTAAGTTTAAAATAGATTAAGAGACAATATCTTTAGTTGTTTATGGAATAAGGAAGAGATTCAATTTTCAGAACTGTTCCATCTTCAGGTAAACGGAAATGCGTCCCTTCTTCTAAATCGTTGTTCATCACCACTTGTAACCATAAAACACCGTCAAAATTGACCGCACTTACGATCGAGCCCGTTTTACGCCAAGCCGTTTCTAACTGCATTTCAATTTCGCTGCCGATTTTCGGTGTAACAGCTGTTTCCCCTGAAAGCACATACATCCCACGTTTATTGGCACCACGATATTTTGCTCGAGCAACAGTTTCCTGCCCGATATAACACCCTTTAGTAAAAGAAATCGCTTGTTCAATAGCTTGTAGATTTAATGCCTGCGGGATAAATTCATTTTGCGTTTCCGCACTCAAGCTTGGTAAGCCCGATTGAATATCCGCACAAAGCCATTGTTTTTCATCGCCATTAAAGGTGACATCTAACGGTGTAGGATTGATCAAAATTGCTCGGTTTTCATCAATATCCAAGATGATTTGTGCTTGAATTCGACCGCACTTTTTCACCAATCAAGCCAACAATTTGCCAATCCAATACTTGAAAAGTCACTTTTGAAAACACGGCGTATTTTTTTAAATGATCGAGTGGAGCAAATAAATTTTTCGGCATTAAAATCAAAAACTGCTCTGCAGAAAGCTTAATTAAGCGGAACAACGAGTTCATTTTGCCTTTAGGATCACAATGCGCTGTAAGCGTTGAAGCGCCTGCTGCCAAATGCACCACATCACAAGTTAATTGGCCTTGCAGATATTTCTCCGCATCCACGCCGGCCACTTCCACCAAATCATATTGGTTTAATGAAATGAATGTTGCCATGATTTTTCCTATTCAAGATTTTGAATTTGCTCACGCATTTGTTCGATTAATACTTTTAATTCCACGGCAGAAGCGGTGATATCAGCATTAATGGATTTTGATGCTAACGTGTTAGATTCACGATTTAGCTCTTGCATCATAAAGTCCAGTTTACGTCCCACTGCTCCACCTTTTTTCAAGATGTTGTTGGTTTCTTTCACGTGCATTTGCAGACGATCTAATTCTTCCGCCACATCCACACGTTGCGCCAATAAAATCATTTCTTGTTCGACACGTTGTGGATCAAGTTGAATTTTCGCTTCTTCAAAACGTTGCAATAAACGCTCACGCTGCCATTGTAAAACTGCCGGCATTTGTGACCGCACTTTTTCGGCTTCTACCGTAATGCCATCTAAACGTTGTTGAATAATGGCTTGTAATTTTTCGCCTTCACGGCCACGCATTGCAATAAACTCCACCAACAACTCATCAAAAGCTGTCAACAAATCTTGACTAATCGCATCTAAATCTTGCTCAGTCGCTTCTACCACGCCAGGATAACGCAATACATCCGCCAAATTGATTTCGCCCTCACCAGCTTGCGACTTAATCCATTGTAAAGATTGGATAACTTGATTCGCTAACTCTTTATTTAAATTGAGTTCAGCCGCTGCTTGCTTTTTGCTATCAATACGCAATAAGCATTCAATTTTACCGCGAGTGAGATTTTGACGAAGTTTCTCACGCAAAGCATTTTCCAAGCCACGGAATTGCTCTGGCAAGCGGAAAAATTTTCCAAATAACGTTGGTTAACCGAACGAATTTCCCAAACTGCATCGCCCCAATCCTTCTTGATTTCAAGGCGCGCAAAGGCTGTCATACTATAAATCATAAGCGCTCTCCTACTATTGTCTCTTGTCTTAATTGATTTGCCGGCTATTTTATCGGGAAAGTGCGGTCATTTCTACCGTACATTTTGTAGAAGAATTTTGTTTCTCCCACTTTACACAATGTAAAGATTAAAATACAATTATCGTAAATATTTTATTACAATCTAAGGAAGATAAAATGAACAAGACTGTGGGAAGTACCTTGCTTGTGGCAGGAACCATGATTGGAGCAGGGATGTTGGCAATGCCTCTCACCTCAGCAGGGATTGGCTTAACGGCGACGGTTTTCTTATTAATCGGCTTGTGGGCGGTGCTCACTTTCACCGCGTTGTTATTCGTGGAACTGTATCAAACGGCTGACAGTGATGCTGGGATCGGCACCCTTGCTGCACAATATTTTGGTAAGGCAGGGCGAATTATTTCCACTGCGGTTTTAATTGTCTTTTTATATGCCTTAATTGCTGCTTATGTAAGTGGTGGTGGATCCTTATTAATGGATTTACTCCCTGCCATGGGGGATAAAGACACCATGAATAAGATAACGGTGCTTGTATTCACCATTTTCTTCGGCAGTTTTATTGTCATCGGTACACACAGTGTGGATAAAATTAACCGTGTCCTATTCTTTGTGATGATTGCCACTTTTATCTTAGTGCTCGCATTAATGTTACCAAACATTAAATTTGATAACTTAATGGCGATGCCAATTGATAACGCCTTAATTATTTCTGCAAGCCCTGTATTTTTCACCGCATTTGGTTTTCACGGTTCCATTCCAAGTTTAAATAAATACTTAGACGGCAACGTAAAATCCTTACGCATTGCGATTTTAGTGGGTTCTGGCATCACATTATTTGCTTACTTTTTATGGCAGCTTTCTACGCACGGTTTACTCAGCCAAAATGAGTTTTTACAAATTTTACGTGAAGACGCCACGTTAAATGGCTTAGTGAAAGCAACCTTAGAAATCACCCAAAGCCCAATTATTGCTAATGCAGTCAAAATTTTCTCCACTTTGGCATTAGTAACCTCATTCTTAGGCGTGGCATTAGGTTTATTAGAATGTATTGAAGACTTACTCAAGCAATCTTTGATATTCATGCAGGGCGTATTTCATTAGGTTTAATGACCTTTATTCCCCCAGTGCTTTTCTCCCTTTTCTATCCTGAAGGTTTTATTCTCGCACTGGGTTATGCCGGTCAAATGTTCGCGTTCTACGCAGTGGTTTTACCGGTAGCATTAGTTTGGAAAGCACGCTCAATTCATCCAAACTTGCCATACCGAGTATGGGGCGGTAAAGCATTGTTAGTGCTCGTCTTAGTGCTTGGGGTAATTATTACTTCGATTCCTTTTGCTATCCGAGCCGGTTATTTACCTTTTGTCGTAGGTTAAAATGAGTAAAAAAAAGACCGCACTTTTAAGGTGCGGTCTTTTTTTATTCGTTTTATTAGAAATCCCTTTTATAATGACCGCACTTTTAGAATAAAAAAAGAGAAAAAATATGAAAGCAATTCAGCCCGAAGATCAGGGATATTGGCTGTTCACCAAAGGATCAATGCTTTATTGGCAGGAAAATGATCTGCCTTTCGGATCAGCAAAGGAACTCGGCCTCACAACACCAAAAGCAATATTGCTCGGGAAATGGAAATCACAACCTTTATGGCTTGTGGCCGAAAATGACCAAGATGAACGAGAATACCTTTCCTTACGAAGTTTGTTGTCATTACCAACTGAAGATTTTTCATTTATTAAGCCGAGGCGTGAAATCAATCATTTTTCTGAAAACCCATCAATTCTGCGGAAAGTGCGGTCAAAAAGTGGAGCAAACTCACGATGAGCTTGCGGTTCAATGTACAAGTTGCGGCTATCGCACTTATCCGGTTATTTGCCCTTCGATTATTGTCGCCGTTCGCCGTGGCACTGAGATTTTATTAGCCAACCATAAACGTCATTACACGCCTGGCAAAGCAGGTATTTACACCACGCTAGCAGGTTTTGTGGAAGTAGGTGAAACCTTCGAGGATGCCGTTCATCGCGAAGTGTTTGAAGAAACCGGCATTCGCATTAAAAAATATTCGCTATTTCGGTAGCCAACCTTGGGCATTCCCAAATTCACAAATGGTGGGTTTTTTAGCTGATTACGACAGCGGGGAAATTCAACTGCAAGAAACGGAACTGCATGATGCACAATGGTTTTCTAGCGTAGCCCCCTTGCCAGAATTACCGCCAACAGGTACTATCGCACTCAAATTAATTAATGCTACGCTTGAGCTTTGCAAAGCGGAATAAAATAAATGAAGGAAAGCCCATGTCTGAATTAAAAAATGATCGTTATTTAAAAGCCTTATTACGCGAACCAGTGGATATGACCCCCGTATGGATGATGCGCCAAGCGGGGCGCTATTTGCCTGAATATAAAGCAACGCGTGCAGAAGCAGGCGATTTTATGTCTCTTTGCCGTAATGCGGATTTAGCTTGCGAAGTCACCTTACAGCCACTTCGTCGCTATGCTTTAGACGCTGCCATTTTATTCTCAGATATTTTAACTATTCCTGATGCAATGGGCTTAGACTTAAGTTTTGGTGCTGGTGAAGGCCCGAAATTTGCTCATCCAATTGAAAACAAAAGTGCGGTCGAAAATTTACCGATTCCTGACCCTGAAGGCGAACTTCAATATGTGATGAATGCGGTACGCACAATTCGTCGCGAACTAAAAGGCGAAGTGCCACTGATTGGTTTCTCTGGTAGCCCGTGGACACTGACAACGTATATGGTTGAAGGTGGTAGCAGCAAAACCTTCAATAAAATCAAAAAAATGATGTATGCCGAACCACAAACTTTACATCTTTTATTAGATAAGGTAGCGGATTCCGTGATTTTATACTTAAATGCACAAATCAAAGCTGGTGCACAAGCAGTCATGGTATTTGATACTTGGGGCGGCGTATTAGGTCATCGTGAATATTTAGACTTCTCTCTACAATATATGCATAAAATCGTCGATGGTTTAATTCGTGAACACGATGGCCGTAAAGTGCCCGTGACTTTATTTACTAAAGGCGGCGGTTTATGGTTAGAAGCCATGGCTAATACAGGCTGTGATGCGCTAGGATTAGACTGGACAGTTAATTTGGCGGATGCAAAAGCGCGTGTAGGTAATAAAGTGGCGCTACAAGGCAATATGGATCCAAGTGTGTTATATGCACCTGCAGAGCGTATTGAGCAAGAAGTGCGGTCAATTTTAGCTGATTTTGGTCAAGGCAGCGGCCATGTATTTAATTTAGGTCATGGTATTCACCAAGATGTGCCGGAAAGTGCACCAAAAATCTTCGTGGATGCAATTCATGAGTTCTCTAAAGCCTATCATAAATAAGCGAGAAAAAAATGCGAAATCCGATTCACAAGCGTCTCGAAAATCTCGAAAGCTGGCAACATCTGACCTTTATGGCTTGCTTATGCGAGCGTATGGCACCTAACTTTGCCCTATTCTGCCAAATGACGGAACAAAAGCCTGCAGACAAAACCTATCACAACATTTTAAACTTAGTGTGGGAGTTTCTAACGGTTAAAGAGGCAAAGATTAATTTCGAGAACCAATTAGAGAAACTTGAAGAAATTATTCCTGATGTGAATGATTACGACTTCTTTGGTGTGGTACCTGCTCTCGATGCTTGTGAAGCGCTAGGTGAATTGTTGCATGCGATTATCGCGGGCGAGACACTTGAAAGCAATTCAAATCAGCCAAATTTCATTAGGCACGGTTTGTTCTTTGTTAGAAACACAAGAAGATCGAGATCTTTCTGAAACTGAACTGAAAAGCCGTGAAGAAATTGAAGAAGAACTTGACCTTCAATGGCAAATCTATCGACTACTCAAAGACTGCGAAAAACGCGATGTAGACTTGATTTTATCCCTCCGAAACGAGATCAAACAGGAGGGAATCTCCAACATTGGTATAAAAAAATTGAGCAATAACGTGAGATTTGTCACAATTTTTACAAATCGAGCTTTTATTTCCCGCTCAGTTAGATTAGACTTTGCCAAGCCGTAGTTGGTTACAGGCCTCTAACTTAACAGAGTCAAATTTTAATTTAACAAAAGGTACAAATTTATGAACAAAACAGATTTAATCGATGCAATTGCAAGTGCTGCTGAATTAAATAAAAAACAAGCTAAAGCTGCATTAGAAGCTACTTTAGCTGCTATCACTGGTAGCCTTAAAAAAGGTGAACCTGTTCAATTAATCGGTTTCGGTACATTCAAAGTAAACAAACGTGCAGCACGTACTGGACGTAACCCACAAACTGGTGCAGAAATCAAAATCGCGGCATCTAAAGTTCCTGCATTCGTATCTGGTAAAGCATTAAAAGACGCAATCAAATAATTTGTCTTAAAACGGACTTTAATTGAACCCTGCTTTGTCAGGGTTTTTTGTTGCCTAAATTTTAGCTTTACAATCATCATTTTGCTTATATAATTCCGAACCGAAACTTATTACGGGATATAAATAATGAAACGAAACATTCAACACCGAAATACCCAACAACGCAGACATGCCATCATGCAACTTCTGCAGGAACAAGGTGAAGTCAGTGTAGAACAACTCGTACAGTTATTTGACACCTCTGAAGTGACGATTCGAAAAGATCTCACTGCATTAGAAAGTAATGGTTTCCTTCTTCGTAAATACGGTGGTGCCATTTTAATGCCACAAGAAATCATCGAAGAAGAACAAGATGATGAACTTTCGCAACGAAAGTTAGTCTTAGCAAAAGCAGCTGCAGAACGTATTCGTGATCACAATCGCATTATTGTGGATAGTGGCAGCACAACCGCCGCCTTGATTAAACAGCTTAATCGTAAACAAGGCTTGGTTGTGATGACGAATTCGCTTTCGGTGGCCACCGCATTACGTTCACTCGAAAATGAACCGACACTCTTAATGACGGGAGGCACTTGGGACACACGTTCCGAATCCTTCCAAGGCAATATTGCCGAGCAAGTGCTACGTTCTTATGATTTTGACCAATTATTTATTGGTGCTGATGGCATTGATTTAGAACGTGGTACAACGACATTTAATGAGTTGGTTCGCTTAAGCCAGGTAATGGCTGAAGTGTCTCGTGAAGTGATAGTGATGGTGGAATCACAAAAAATTGGCAGAAAAATGCCAAATGTGGAATTAACCTGGCAACAAATTGATGTGCTGATTACCGATAACAAATTAGCTCAGGCCGACAAAGAAGCCATAATGGCGCAAGGCGTAGAAGTAATTTGTGTAGACGTGGCATAAAGTGCGGTCAGAAAAACAAGACTTTTAATTTTAGTAAATAAGGAAAAACTATGTGTGGTATTGTTGGTGCGGTAGCACAACGTGATGTAGCAGAAATTTTAATTAACGGTTTACACCGCTTAGAGTATCGTGGTTATGATTCTGCAGGTGTGGCTGTTGTGGATCCAAACCATGAATTACACCGCGTGCGCTGCTTGGGTAAAGTAAAAGCCCTTGATGAAGCCGTTGCGGTAAAACCATTAATTGGTGGTACAGGGATTGCACACACTCGTTGGGCAACTCATGGTGAACCGTCTGAGGCCAATGCTCACCCGCATACTTCGGGCAACTTTGCTGTCGTCCATAACGGCATCATCGAAAACCACGAAGAATTACGTGAATTACTAACATCACGTGGCTATGTGTTCAATTCTCAAACCGATACCGAAGTGATCGCTCACCTTGTTAATTGGGAGATGCGTACAGCCTCAACTCTTCTTGAAGCTGTTCAAAAAACCGTAAAACAACTTACTGGCGCATACGGTATGGTGGTATTAGATCGTGAGCATCCAGAACATTTAGTTGCTGCTCGTTCAGGTAGCCCATTGGTGATTGGTTTAGGGATCGGCGAAAACTTCCTTGCATCTGACCAACTCGCGTTATTAAGCGTAACTCGTCGTTTCATCTATTTAGAGGAAGGCGATATCGCAGAAATCACACGTCGTACCGTGGATATTTATGATGCAAATGGTCAGAAAGTAGAACGTGAAGTGCACGAATCTAACCTTGAAAATGACGCAGCAGAAAAAGGCAAATTCCGCCATTTCATGCAAAAAGAAATTTATGAGCAACCAAATGCATTAATCAACACAATGGAAGGTCGTGTTCTTCATAATAACGTGATCGTGGATGCTATTGGTAATGGCGCAGCTGAAATTTTAGAAAAAGTTGAACACATTCAAATCGTGGCTTGTGGTACCTCATATAATGCAGGAATGACCGCTCGTTACTGGTTTGAAGCACTTGCTGGCGTGAGCTGTGATGTTGAAATCGCATCTGAATTCCGTTACCGCAAATTTGTCACACGTCCAAATAGCTTATTAGTAACCATCTCTCAATCAGGTGAAACGGCAGATACCCTTGCCGCACTTCGTCTTGCAAAAGAAAAAGGTTATATGGCTGCCTTAACGATCTGTAACGTATCAAGTTCATCTTTAGTACGTGAATCGGATCTCGCCTTCATGACTCGTGCAGGCGTTGAAGTCGGTGTGGCATCAACAAAAGCCTTTACCACTCAGTTGGCCGCATTATTAATGTTAGTCACTGCAATTGGTAAAGTAAAAGGCAACATCTCAAATGAACAAGAAGTGGAAATTGTAAAAGCGTTACAATCACTTCCAGCTGAAGTTGAAAAAGCCCTTGCGTTTGATAAAGACATCGAAGCATTAGCAGAAGACTTCGCAGAGAAAAATCATGCGCTTTTCTTAGGTCGTGGTGAGTTCTACCCTATCGCTATGGAAGCTTCATTGAAATTAAAAGAAATTTCTTATATTCATGCTGAAGCTTATGCGGCGGGTGAATTAAAACACGGTCCACTCGCCTTAATCGATGCGGATATGCCGGTTATCGTGGTTGCACCAAACAATGAATTGCTTGAAAAAGTGAAATCAAACATTGAAGAGGTACGCGCTCGTGGTGGTCAACTTTATGTGTTCGCTGATAAAGAAGCGGGCTTCACACCAAGCGAAGGCATGAAAATCATCACAATGCCAAAAGTGAATGAAATTATTGCGCCAATCTTCTACACCGTTCCAATGCAATTATTGTCATACCATGTGGCATTAATTAAAGGAACCGACGTGGACCAACCTCGTAACTTAGCGAAATCGGTAACGGTAGAATAAAGTGCGGTTGAAAATTAGCACGTTTTAATACAAAAAAGCACAGGTTTAATCCTGTGCTTTTTTGTTTAAATAAACCGATAACCGTTTTCTGTCACTTCCAAAATTGAGGCGTAATCCTTTCGCCAATCACCTAACACAATTCGCGTGTACCCTTTTTCCTGATGAATGGCTTCTCGATGCGTATGACCGTGAATTAACCATTCAACGCCAAATTCTTTCACCGTTTGTGCCGTAAACGCTAAATTCACATCCATGATATCCAGTGGCTTATATTGCTTATCTTGTTTACTCTTCGCGCGAATTTTCTCTGCAATTTTTAACCGCACTTTTAATGGCAAACATAAAAACAATCTTTGTCGCCATTTTTGATGCACTTTTCGGCGAAATTGTTGATATTTCACATCATCAATACATAAGGTATCACCATGACAAATTAAGGTTTTCACACCATAAAGATCAACACAATGATAGTCAGGCAATAACGTTAAACCACAATCTTGTGCAAATTTTTTCCCGACGAGAAAATCTCGATTGCCATGAATGAAATAACAAGCAATACCCTTTTCTGTTAGGTTTTTGATTTGGTGTTTGACTTGTGAGATTAAAGGTGAGGTCTCATCATCACCAATCCAAAAATCAAAAAGATCTCCCAAAAATATAAAACCGCTTGTGCTTCTTGCGCTTTGTTTTGCATAAAATCGTTAAAAAGTGCGGTTAATTCCGGATGCGTTTCGCTCAAATGAAGATCTGCAATAAAAATAAATGGGTTTCATAACTATTCCGTCATTTTTTTCATTAGATTAGCACACATTTTTTTGTGTAATTTGCTATACTTTCCAAAAAAATTTTTAATTAGGTATTTTCTATGTTAAAAATCGCCAGAATTGTCATCGTTGCACTTTGTTGTATTTTTAATTTGTGTGCTTGGTACGATCTATTCCTTTATTCGTTTCAGAAACCCAAGCAATGTGGGCATTATGGCTCGCTGGTTTGGACGTTTATTCCCTTTATTTGGTTTAAATGTTGAACATCGCTTTCCACAAAATAAAGAGAATATGCCGCGCTGTATTTACATCGGTAACCACCAAAATAATTTCGATATGGTGACTATCTCTTACATGGTACTTCCACGCACGGTAAGTGTGGGTAAAAAAAGCCTAATTTGGATTCCATTCTTCGGTATTTTATATTGGGTGACGGGCAATATTTTCTTAGATCGTGAAAATCGCTCTAAAGCACACAGCACCATGACGGAACTTGCTCGCCGTATCAATAAAGATAATCTATCAATTTGGATGTTCCCTGAAGGTACACGTAGCCGTGGTCGTGGTTTATTGCCATTCAAAACAGGCGCATTCCATGCAGCGATTGCGGCTGGCGTACCAATCGTACCTGTTGTATGCTCAACAACTCACAACAAAATTGATTTAAATCGCTGGGATAACGGCAAGGTGATTTGTGAAATGATGGACCCGATTGATATATCATCATACACAAAAGACAATGTTCGCGAACTTGCCTCTTACTGCCATGATTTAATGGAAAAACGCATTGCCGAACTCGATGCGGAAATTGCACAAGGAAAATAATATGTTGCGTCTTTCTCGTCGCCAATTATTAAAAACTACCGCAATTTCAACCGCACTTGCTGCCACACCTCAATCGGTATTAGCGGCATCCCGTGAAAAATTAACTATTCCTCCATTGATGGAAGCGAAACGTGGCCGTCCCATTATTCTTAATATGGAAGAAACCGGCTACAAGTTAGATGGTTCCCATAGTGTCAGTGTATGGGGCTTTAACGGCAATTATCTTGGACCCACTATTCGCATAAAATCGGGTTCTTTTGCAAAACTCAATTATCACAACAATTTGCCACAAGCATTGCTCTCTCTATTCAGGGATTACAAGCCAGTGGCGAATTATTTGGCGGCGCCGCAAAAGTCCTCAAAAAAGGGGAATCTTGGGCCCCAATCATTCCAATTGACCAACCTGCTGCGACTTGTTGGTATCGCTCTGCGACCTTGGCAAACTCGGCTTATCAAACCTATCGCGGCATCGTCGGGATGTGGTTGATTGAAGATGATCAAAGCTTAAAATCTCAGCTACCTCATAAATACGGTGTGGACGATATTCCATTAATCTTACAAGACATGGAATTTAACGGCGACGGATTGCAATTATTTAAGCAAAATCAACCGCACTTTGTTGGCAATCGTCTTCTTGTGAATGGACAAGAAGCGCCTTATCTTGAAGTCCCGCGCGGTTGGATACGTTTACGTTTGCTCAATGCTTCATTAGCAAGAGCCTACGATCTCCGTTTAGATAACGAACAAGACATGTTGCTCATTGCAAGAGATTTAGGCTTTTTATCACAAGGCAAAGCGATTAACTCTCTTATTCTTGCACCAGGTGAACGAGCAGAAGTGCTAGTCAATTTAAGCGAAGGGGAAGGTGTATCACTTATTTCGGGCGTAAAACGTGGTTTCTTCGATAAAATCAAAAATGTCTTCAGTTCAGGTAATGATTTTGCCGATAACACTGTTTTAGAACTTCGTCCACTAGGTGAAATCTCTGCATTCAACAAAAAAATGAATGAGTCATTCAATACTGATGCCACGGCTATGCTCGAAAGTAAAATCGCCCAAGAACGCACCTTTGAACTAGATGTGACTAACGGCTTAATTAACAAACAACGTTTTGATCCGCGTCGAGTTGATGTTTCAGCGAAAGTCGGTACTGTCGAACGTTGGATTATCAACAGCTCGTTGCCTGTCGGTTTTACCATTCAGGGTGCAAAATTTGTTATTGAAAATCAAGATGACGTCAATATCAGTCCAACTGAACTTGTTTGGAAAGACACCGTTTGGGTGAAAAAGAAAGTACAAATTTTAGTAAAATTTGAGCAACCTTCATCAAATAGCCATCCTTTTTTATTTGGTGCATCAAATTTGATGTTAGCTGATATGGGGTGTATCGGAATGATGGTTATTCAATAAAACCAACTTATTACATAAAAAGGAATCAAAAATGAAAAAACTAACCTTCTTCTTAGCAACAATATTTCCAATCGCGGCCCTCGCTGTAACCGAACAATCAAAAGACACTAAACAACAAGCTGACGAGCCTCATATTTATCTTTCTATCTTTGATAGAACCCAAATGCCCTCAGTCGATTTACATAAAAAAAGAAATTTCTCGTTCTAATAAAAAAATGAGAAAGTATGTTGGATTGCAACAGGACATTTTCAGAAAAAAAGTCAATGTGACGGAAACATTCAAAGCGCAGGCTAAAAGTCAAATGGAGTTCAACGAAGCGCCTAATGGGCAAATAACATCATCCCCTAATAAAAAAACTCACAGCATTACTTATACTGCCAAACCGTTAGAAAATGGGAAATATGTAACAAATTGCTGGGAATTCGGTCGATGGGACCCTACCGGTAAATATGTACTTACTGTAAAAATTGGAAAACATGAATTTGAAAAACAAGTTTTCTATGTAACTGAGTAATTAAAAATATCCAAAAATGACTGCATTTTAAATGGTAATATTTGGTAACTTAAGTCTAAAAAGCCGCCTGAAATTCAATTTTCAGGCGGTCTTTGTTTATTCTAAGAACGATGACAAACCAACTCATTATTCAAGGAGCAAAACTTGAATCAAGTACAACAAATATTTGATTATGCTGCCAAACAATATGCTACGCAGCCAGAATATCTTTGGTCGAAATTTCCAGAATATGCAATCTTGCGTCATGGCAATGGTAAAGGAAAATGGTATGCACTTATCGGCAAAATTACGAAGATTAGATTGGGTTTACAAGAAGAAGGCACAACAGATTTCATCAATCTCAAATGTCCACCCGATATGGTAAGCATCTTACAGCAATCACCTAATTTCTTACCCGCTTACCATATGAACAAAACCCATTGGCTAACAATTGTGTTAGATCATGGCGTAGAAACCGAAGAAATCTTTAAGTTGTTGGATTGGAGTTACGACTTAACAAAGTAGAAGAATTTAAAAACACCTAAAAATCTGACCGCACTTTTGCTTTTCTTTACTTTAGTCACGGCTAGTAAGATAATGAATGAAAACTATTATCAAAATACAAGCATTGAGTTTGATTCAATAAGGAGATAACCATGGCAATGAATAGACGTGATTTTTTAAGAATGAGTGCGGCATTTACAGCAGCGGGCATGTTGCCTTCTCTCTTTGCGGCAACAAAAGAACAATTTACCATTTATGGTGCACCAGCGATGCCAAGTGTGACCATTGCAGTGGCGGCAGCGCAAGGTAAATTAGCCAAACAAGCAGATGTCGCATTAGAGATTTGGCGTTCGCCAGATCAATTGCGTGCGGGTGTAGCAAGTGGGCAATTTAAAGTGATGATGAGCCCAAGTAATGTGGGCGTGAATTTACGTAATCAAGGGCAACAAGTTGGCATGGTAAATATTCTCACCAATGGTATTACACAGTTGATGTGTAAAAGTACGCCTATCACTTCACCGCAAGAATTGGTGGGTAAAAAAATCCTTGTGCCATTTAAAAACGATATGCCTGACATCGTATTGCAAGCTTTACTGAAAAAACTAAATATTGATATTAATAAAGTGGATATCACCTATGCCGCCACACCAACGGAAGCGATTGGTTTGTTCTTACTGAAAGATTTCCATGCAGCTATTCTGCCAGAACCGATGGCGAGCGCCGTTGTGCAGAAAGCTAAAATTGTCGGTACGGAGATTGTGCGTGGGTTTGATTTAGTGAAAGAATGGGGACAAGCATTTAATACAAAACCGCTTATTCCAATGGCAGGCATTATTGCCAATGAAGAATACTTCCACGCACACAAGGTGGAGTTTGATCTACTTCACCAAGATTTAAGTGATGCGTTAAACTGGATTATGGCGAACCGCAAAAGTGCGGCTGAAATTGGCGCTAATTATCTGCCAGCACCAGAAGCCGCTATTGAAATGGGCTTAGACGGTGCGCGCTTAACGGTGACCAAAGCCAGTGAACTGAAAAATGAAATCATGCAATTCTATGAAACTTTGATGGAATTCAATCCAAAACTATTAGGTGGTAAATTGCCGGATGATAAATTCTTCTTGGCTTAATTTGAAACTGAATCACAACACATGATTAAAACTGACAAAATTCGTAAACCACAACCTGTCCTGTTGTACATCATCGACTATCTCTGGAGCGGTTTTACCGGCTTGAGTGTGGCAATGATGGTAGTTGCCTTGTGGGCTTGGGGCAGTGCGATATTTGGTGAATTTATGCTGCCTGCTCCCGCGGATGTTTTTCAAAAAGCCCTTGAGCTGCTTGACCATTTCCAACAAAACGAAATCGGCATTTCGTTATGGCGTTCCGTGGTAGGCATTACCATTGCATTAGTCGCAGGCTTAGCCGCTGGGCTGATTGCGGGCAGCTTTAAAACCGCTATGGCATTACTCAAACCCGTCATTACGATTTTGTTAGCCATGCCGCCAATTATTTGGGTCGTGATGGCATTATTTTGGTTTGGCTTTGGCAATCCAAGTGTGCTATTTACCATTATCGTATTAGTCGCCCCGCTGACCTTTGCCAGTGCCGCCATGGGTATGGCAAGTGTCAACAAACAACATGAAGAATTGTTTGATGCGTACAAACTCGGATTGTGGAAGAAAATCCGCTATTTGTATGTTCCCCATCTCACAGGCTATGTGATTTCCAGCATTGGCGTCGCGGTTGCGATGGGCGTGAAAGTGGTGATTATGGCAGAGCTTTTGGGTGCCAATGAGGGGGTGGGAGCACAGATTGCCGATGCCAGAGCCATGTTAGACACGTCAACAGTGATGGCTTATGTGCTGTTGGTGATTGTGTTTGTTTCACTCTTTGAATATTTGATTACCAAGCCATTGGAAATCCTGTTTATGCCGTGGAGAAGATAATGCTGAGTTTAAAAATGTGCGTTTTGAAATTCTCCGCGATCCCATCGTGCGCGATTTCAGTATGGATTTACAACCAGGCGAAGTAAAAACCTTATTCGGCCCAAGCGGTTGTGGCAAAACGACTGTGCTGCGTTTAATTTCAGGTTTGGAAACGCCAAAATCGGGTGAAATCAAGAATACATTTCGTAAAACGGGCTTTCTGTTTCAAGAAAATCGTCTATTGGAAAATCTCACGGCTATGCAGAATATTGCCATTTTTTTATGGATGAACCAAATGAACATGAAATCATTGCGCTGGCAGAAAAGATTGGGCTTTCTTCGGGTGATTTAAATAAATACCCGACCGAATTATCGGGTGGAATGGCAAAACGCGTGGCATTTTTGCGTCTATTACTATGCGGCTGTGATTTAGCCTTATTGGACGAACCTTTTTGTCGGTTTGGATCGCGATTTACGTAATATTTTTAGCCACTATGTTAGTGGAAAAAAATTGAGCAACAAGGCATGGCCTGTATTTTAGTGACGCATGATCGTTTTGAAGCGGCTCGATTAAGCCGAGAAATCATGCAGCTTTCTCCAAAAGGGATGGATATACAAAATGTGATTACTTTGCCAACGCCATTATCTAAACGCAATTCAGCCTTTGAAGAAACCGTAGTCGCACGCGAATTTCAAGGAATCCATTATTATGAATAATTTCTTTACCCATCCGATGCGACCCTTTTTTGTTGGGGCTGCCATTCTTGCGATTGTGGGAGCGTTGAGCTTTTTCATCAGTCCCGATGATCTCATTCTACACCGCAAAATTTTCCTAGAATTTATGTTGCCCGCGGCATACGGTGGCTTTCTGACGGCTTCCATGCTTGAGTGGACAAATTACAAAGGTAATTTAAAACCTATTGCGACGATTTTAGCCGTGCTCTTGCTTTCTGGATTGGTGTTATTGCCATTCTCCCCGCAAACTGCCTCGTTTTTTTAGTGGCGGCTTATTGGCTCGCACTGTTACTCTTTTTGTGCTTGGCTGTTTTGGTTGGATCGCAATACCGACAATTTTACTTTTACTGATGTTGCTTGCCGCATTTACAGTTTGTCAGACGGCTTACGCCATGACTGATAGTCTGAAATTATTGCGAGCACAGGTGCATTTAAATATGGCAGCAGTGATGTTTGTATCGATTCGAGTCAGCATTCTATTAGGCGCAGAGGCACTGAAAGAAAGTACATTGAAAGATCCCGTATTTATCCCAAATGTCGTGTATAAAAATATCGCGATCACATTCTTGTTGCTTCATGCTGCTGCAGAATTATGGTTGCCTGCGCAAACCACCGCTTTTACTGCCTTTGCAGTTGGCTTTATCTTATTTGCCAAGTTACGCGAATTACATCATCACGAATTGCTACGCAAACATTACATACGTACTTATTATTTCCTTCAACTGTTTGCCGCGATTGGTTATTTGTGGATCGGCATCAATAAATTAATTGATGAACCGACTGCCGATCCATTACACATGGTGACACTCGGCGGCATTCTCGGCAGTATGATGATGATTTGGCTCACTGCAGGATTATGGCATAGTGGCTTTACGAAACTGGATTACCCAAAACTCTGTCGCCTTGCCGTGCTTTGCCTTTTCACGGCGGCACTTTCTCGAGCTTGTTTAATGTATGTGGACGAGCTGTTTTTTATCATGATTCCCGCTATTTTAATTGCCATTGTGTTTGTACTATATCTCGCAACCTTTGTGCCGATATTCCGAAACAATGCCTTTACGGATGATCCTGAATAATGACCAATCCGCACATCCACGTGCGGATTTTTTTGATATTTTTTTGACCGCACTTAATAGGCTTTTAATTGGGCCATGGCTTTACAATCTGCGGTTTGATGATCATCTTCGGTAATTAAACTTTGTAGGAAATGTTTAATTTCAGTCAGTTCGGTAATTTTTTCTTCGACTGAAACCAAATGCTTCGCCAATATGCTATCCACTTTGCAATGTTCAGATTGCTGTGTTTTCAACGCATTAAAATATTTAATTTCGGCTAAGCTAAAATCTAACACTCGGCAGGTTTTAATAAACTTTAATTGCTTCAAACTGGCTTCATCATAATCTCGATAACCATTTGCCAGACGTTTAGGCTCCGGCATTAACCCCATTTTTTCATAATAGCGAATGGTTTCTAAATGAATACCGCTTTGTTTGCTGAGTTCATGAATCTTCATCTTGTTAAAATCAAGCCTTGACCTTGTAGTTACTACGGACTTTATACTTTATCTCAAGTTAATTAAAGACACAATGAGGAGCATTATGTCCAACCATCATTCTCATGAACATCATGACTATTCATCTCATGAGCATATTCCACAAGATAAAAAAATCTTAGCCCTCAGTTTTGCCATCATTACTGGCTTTATGGTTGTCGAATTTGTTGGTGGCTACTGGTTTAACAGTTTGGCACTCATGGCTGATGCGGGACACATGGCAAATGATAGTTTATCGTTATTTTTAGCCTTGCTAGCATTGTTTTTATCCGCTCAAAAACAACGATACATTGCCTTACTTAATAGCGGCTCATTGATTATCGTGGCATTGATGATTTTATTTGAGGCGATTCAACGCTGGCAAAATCCCATCGAAATGATGGCATTACCGATGCTTGGCGTGGCATCTCTCGGATTATTGATAAACCTTCTCGTGGCAAAGATCATGTTGAACAGCGATCATGATAATCTCAATATCAAAGCAGCTTATCTACATGTACTGACCGATTTATTCGGTTCCATTATTGCGATACTTTCGGGGCTCAGTGCCTATTTTCTGGGATGGTTATGGGTTGATCCGCTAGCAAGCATGATATTAAGCGTACTGGTATTAAAAAGTGGGATGAGTGCGTTCCGTTTGGCGCTTAAAAACATCTAAAAAAATGAACCGTACTTTGTTTTGATATTTCCAAAGTGCGGTCAATTTTCAGCGATTATTTCAACTCGCCTCGTTCTACAATAATTCCGACATTATTTGCTTGAGCAACCGCTTTGGGTTTGCTTAATTTGAGGCGTAACCATGAAATTCCAAAACGTTGCTGTAATTGCTCTGCTACCTCATAAGCCACTCGCTCAATCAATAAAAATGGCTTAGCTTGAACATAATCTAAAATAAATTGGCTTACTTCGGCATAATTGAGACAGTATTGCACATCATCCATTTCCGCGGCTTTTTGACAATCCCATGCCATTTCCAAATCAAAAATAAGCTTTTGTTTAATTTGCTGTTCCCAGTCATACACGCCAATTTGTGCGAAGACCACTAATTCTTCAATAAAAATTCGATCCATCTCTCATTCCTGTAAAAATATAGTGGGCTTATGCTATCAAGTTTGGTTAAAATAACGAACAAGTTTTTCAAATACAATCAAGATTGTGGAGCACAAAATGAGCCTATTTGCCCTTTTTTATATGATTTTTGCTTATTTACTGGGTTCGATTTCCAGTGCAATTTTGATTTGTAAGGTTGCAGGTTTGCCTGACCCACGAAAAAATGGATCTCATAATCCTGGTGCAACAAATGTATTACGTATTGGCGGACGTTGGGCGGCCCTCGCAGTATTAATTTGCGATATTTTAAAAGGGATGCTACCGGTTTGGGCGGGGTATTATTTAGGGCTCACGCAATTTGAATTAGGCATGGTGGCATTAGGAGCCTGTTTAGGACACATTTTCCCTATTTTCTTTCAGTTTAAAGGAGGAAAAGGTGTGGCGACCGCATTCGGTGCCATTGCGCCCATCTCTTGGGGTGTAGCTGGATCAACGATAGGTACGTGGTTATTAGTCTTTTTAATTAGTCGATATTCCTCATTAAGTGCTGTGATCACGGCTCTTCTTGTGCCATTTTACGTTTGGTGGCTTAAACCTGAATTTACCTTCCCCGTTGCCTTAGTTTGCTGCTTGCTGATTTATCGCCACCACGACAATATTCAGCGCTTGTGGCGAGGCCAAGAAGATAAAATGTGGGGAAAATCTAAAAAGAAATAAATAAAAAAACCTGTCGATAATCGACAGGTTTTCTTTTTATCAAAACGGCTTAGAAATCAACCGCACTTTTAAGTTTTTTCAATGCGTTGGCTTCAAGCTGACGAATACGTTCTGCAGACACATTATATTTTGCTGCAAGATCGTGAAGGGTTGCTTTCTCATCATCTAACCAACGTGCTTTGATAATATCTTGGCTACGTTCATCAAGGTTAGCTAATGCTGTACCTAATTTTTCTGTGGCTTGTTCTTCAAAGTTTTCACTTTCAAGCTCTGCCGCAAAGTTTGAGCTTTTATCTTCTAAATATAAAGAAGGTACATAAGCTTCGTCATCATCATCTGTTGGCAAATCAAAGCCGACATCAGCCCCAGTCATACGGGATTCCATTTCGATGACATCTTCTTTTGACACGCCAAGCTCATTCGCCACCATATCCACTTCGTTTTCATTGAACCAACCTAAACGTTGTTTAGTTTTACGTAGGTTAAAGAACAATTTACGTTGTGCTTTTGTGGTTGCGACTTTCACAATACGCCAGTTGCGAAGGACATATTCGTGGATTTCAGCTTTGATCCAATGCACCGCAAAAGATACAAGGCGAACACCCACTTCCGGATTAAAACGTTTTACCGCTTTCATTAATCCGATGTTACCTTCTTGAATTAAATCTGCTTGCGGTAATCCATAACCTGAATAACCACGCGCAACATGAATAACAAAACGTAAGTGTGATAAAACTAATTTTTTCGCTGCTTCAATATCACCGTCATAATACAAACGTTCTGCTAAGCTTTTTTCTTCCTCTGCAGTCAGCATCGGATATTCGTTTGCTGCTCGAATATAAGCTTCGATGCTACCTTGAGGTACTAACATCATTTGAGTTTCTTTATTCATTCTTCTCCTCACAGCATGCGGAGCTAGGCCCCGACTCATTACTTATTTGTTATTGTATAACAACTATTGTCATTATACCTCAATTTGTTTTATTTGACAGTTTTTAACGATTGAAAGTTCAGATTAATCACTAAAAAAATTTTTTTGAATTATTTTTAATGGTACAAGCGAATAAATTACATCCTCCGCCGCTACCTTAAACAATAAATCAATATTCGGGTGTTTTCCAGGATTTTGCTTCGCATCTTCAACGTGTTCAGCAAACCACTCAATGCCTTGTTGTGCAGAAGTGCGGTCTAATTTCCCATTAAATTTTTCTGCTAACGCATGATAAAGACGAAGCGAACCTAACTTACCTGGCGCAGCGGGAATATGATGAATCACTGTTTCACCGTTTAATACGTCTAAACCTGTTAGATGATCAATGCTTGGTAAAGTCTCTAAAATGTCTTTAAAGTTCATGATTGCTTTCCTCTATAAATTAACTGATGGCTTGCTCTGAATTCACTTCGCCATTTGCGCCCATAAAGCGCACTTCAGGCTGTAAATACACACCAAATTTATCTGCTACAGTTTGACGGATATGATGTGCAAGCTTCACAACATCCTGTCCCGTAGCATGACCTTTATTAATCAGTACTAACGCTTGTTGTTGATGAACAGCTGCACCACCGATTTGAAAACCTTTTAAATGGCACTGATCGATTAACCAACCCGCAGCAAGTTTCACCGAACCATCCGGTTGTGGAAAGTGCGGTAGATTTTCAACTTGTTTTTGGATTTTCGCAAATTGCGCTGCACTCACCACAGGATTTTTGAAGAAACTGCCCGCATTGCCAAATTCTTTCGGATCAGGCAATTTGCTGCGGCGAATATGACACACTTCATCAAACACTTGCTTTGCTGTTACTGTTTGAGGATCAAAATTCACTAATGAGCCATATTTTAAAATTGGTTGCCAATTTTTTGCTAATTTCAATCCCACTGCCGTAATCACATAACCTTGCGCATAGCGATGTTTAAAAATACTTTCACGATAACCGAATTCACATTCGTTCGCCTGTAAGCGGAATTCTTCGCCTGTGTTGAGATTTAGCACATCGACATAATTACACACATCTTTAAATTCTACGCCGTACGCACCAATATTTTGAATCGGTGCAGAGCCGGCACAGCCTGGAATGAGTGCAAGGTTTTCTAACCCATTAATTCCTTGTGAAAGCGACCATTCCACCAACTCATGCCAATTTTCACCACCATTAACATGTAAATAATGGTAATCGCTATCTTCTGTATGCTGAATACCCAATAAACGATTAACAATCACTATTCCTTGAAAATCTTCTAAAAATAGCATATTGCTACCTTGACCTAAAAATAAGACAGGGAGATTTTCAGCTTGCGCTTTTTGCCAAGCTTGTTGGATTTGTTCAATCGATGTAGCTTCAATGATTTCACGCGCATTTGCCGGAATATTGAAGGTGTGAAACGGTTGTAAACTTTGCATTAACTTTCCTTAAAAAAACGTGTGAGGAAGCGTGATTTTAACCATCGTACCACCTTGCTCCCTTTTTGAAATTGTAAGCTGAGCATTTAATTGGCGACTGCGTTCAGTCATGATATTTAAACCATAATGCCCTTCTGGCTCGTCTAACGTTGGAATCCCCACGCCATTATCTTGCACAAGAATTTCGTATTCCCCTTCTGCATTAATATGTGCTTTCACCTCAATCAACGTACCTTTTGAGTGTTTGATCGCATTCAATGTTGCTTCACGCACAATTTGCAGAACGTGCACTAATTCTTGTGGATTTAAACTTTGCGATGGCAAACTGCAGTCCACAGTCATTTGCATCTTCGTTTGCGAACGCAAGCTTTCGATAACTTGCTCCAAAGCAACCTGTAGATTGGCTTCTTGTACCGTTAAACGGAAGGTCGCTAATAATTCTCGTAATTGAGAATAACCATCTGATAAGGCTTGCTCAAATTCTCTAATGATCGCAATGCTTTTCTCTTTTGATTCCTCGTCTTCTTTCTTCAAATTATGCTTTAATAGCGTTAATTGAATTTGTAAGAAAGACAGCACTTGCGCCAATGAGTCATGTAATTCTCTCGCAATAATTGACCGCTCTTCCATCAGCAAAAGTTGCTCTTGTTGGCGTTGCGTTTTATGTGAATACAACGCTTTTGCCACCATTTGCCCTAAATTTTTCATCATGCGTGGATCAGGACAAGGCAAACCGGCTTGCCACGAGAGCACCGCCAAGTTTTCATTTTCAATAGAAAGTTCTTCAACTTGAAGTGATTGTTTAGGATCTTTTTGACCAAAAGAAATTTCCCAATGTTCTGAGCCGAAAATTTCTAACTCGATGTAGCGTAAATGTTCGCTAACACGAATATGATTGAGCACTTGGCTGAGAATTTTATCATTAATCTTCGTGGGCGTAAGTAACTGTGAACTTTGATACAATGTGGTTAAAGAGCGGTTCGTTTGACGCAACTTTTGGGTTTTCTCATTAACGGCATCTTCTAAACGTGAGTAAAGTCGCCCTAACTCCGAGGACATTTGCGTAAACACTTTCGCTAAAACCCCCAGTTCATTATTGCTCGCGGTATCTAGCGGAATATGATTAAACTGCCCCATTTGTACTTGCATACTGGCTTTGGTCATCAGCTCTAGCGGCTTCACCACTTCACGCTTCATATACCAAATGACATAAGACACCATGGCTAAAATAAGCAACATCGAAATACACAGCACCGAAACTGCAATAATCCATTTCTTCTCTGCAAAGCGTTGTAATTCCAACACAAAATCGTCGACATCTTGTACATAACTTTTTAGTTCAGCATGATATTTTTCGATTTGATGCGCGCGGGCGAAATCAGACATCATCATCCAACGTTGAAGAATTTTTTGATAAGACGCTTTTATCCCTGAAGGGGCAAAAAGCTGATTCTGCACAGTAAGCAAGACATTAGCGTTGAGACTATCTTGGTAACGCACTAAATTCTGTTCAACTGTATTAGGTGAACGTTCCATTTCTGTTAATAACCGATAACTTTGCATACGCAAAGAACCGGAAATATTAATCGCTTCCGCATCCGATTTATTACTAGCCATCACAAGCAAACTCAATGAGCTAATAATGCCCATAAAGATGATGACCACAAATAAATATTTAGCAATACGGGTAGAAACTGAACGTTTAGCGTACACGATAATTCTTCAACATAGGGAAAAGTGTCCATAGTTTAGCATAAAGTGCGGTTGAAATTGGCTGATTTTTCACAAATAAAAAACATCGGCTTTAACACCGATGTTTTCAAAAACTTGAATATTTTTGACCGCACTTAGCTTAATTCTTTGCCTTTTAACTCTGGCACTAAGAAGACCGTCGCCACCATGTCAATCACATAAATCACTGCCAAGAAAGCAATCGCAATACTAAATGAATATGCTGAAACAACTGCGCCTACAACAACTGGCCCAAAACCACCTACGGCACGACCTAAGTTAAATAACACATTTTGTGCTGTTGCACGTGCTTCTGTCGGATAGGCTTCGGCCATTAATGCGCCATAACCGCCCATCATGCCGTTGACAAACATCCCTAAGAATGCGCCCGCTACCAACATCGCGGTTTGGTCGGTTAATTGAGAATAAGTGATAATGCTGATTACCGCGCCAAGTTGGAATAATAAGAAGCTTGGTTTACGTCCGATTCTATCAGCGAGACGACCAAAAATCCAAATCCCTGCCATCATGCCGCATACGGTGACTGCCGTCCATAAACCCGATTTCGTTAAACTAAAGCCAAGTTGTTTAGATAAGAAGTTTGGCATCCAAATCATAATGCCGTAGTAACCAAAGTTTTGTACAGAAGTTAAAACTACTACACCAAGACTCACTTTTGTGGTCGCTTTATCTTTTACTAAAAGTTTGAAAGATTCCAGTTTGGAGATTTTTTGTGTTGAAAGTGCGGTCTGTTTTTGCGAGAAAATTTCAGGTTCATGTAAACGAACTCGTAAATACCAAGCAACAAATGCCGGGAAGATACCAACAACAAACATACCACGCCAGCCGATATTTGGAAGCAGTACTGGTGTGAGTAATGCAGCGGCTAACACACCGAATTGCCAACCTAATGCCACATAAGAAGCCGCTTTTGCGCGGTGTTTGGCTGGCCAAGCTTCAATGGCTAATGCCATACCGATACCAAATTCACCGCTAAACCGATGCCCGCAATGGTACGATAAATTAATAAATCCCAGTAGCCTTGTGCAATTGCACATAAACCGGTGAATACGGCGAAGAGTACGATGGTCCAAGTCAACACACGGACACGCCCGTAACGATCACTTAATGCGCCAAATACGATACCGCCCACCACAGCGCCAACAAGCGTCCAAGTGACTAATGAGCCAGATTGTGCGGGGGTTAAATTAAGATCGGCCGAAATGGCACTAAGCATAAATCCTAGAATAAGAAGATCGAATCCATCCATCGCGTAGCCGACAGCAGATCCAATCAAGGCTTTCCAGCCATATTGATTGACGTTTGTCATGATTGAGGTCCCTTTTGCTACTCACGGGTAGCGTTTAAAGTGAAATGATGAGGAAAGAAATTTTCCGACGCGTAGTTTAGAGAAATTGACGGAATTTTTGCAAGAATGAGAAAAACAAAGTGCGGTTGATTTTATTCAACTTTTTATTTTTTCAATAAAATTCGAATTAATAAGGCAATGGCTGCCGCATCATCCACCAAACCTAATGGGCCAAGCACTGCTTCAGGCAAAATATCAATGGGACTGAACAAATAAATCAGAATGATGGCGATTTTAATTAACTTTGTTTTATTCATAGTCATTGGACGAAAAGAAAAAGATCAGGTAAATTCTACAACTTATCCGAATGGTGAATCATCACAAAACGTTCCCAAAGCTGCTCTTCGCTTTCTTGATGCTCAGGATCTGGCTTGATGCAGTTTGTAATCGGGCAAACTTTTTGGCAGGTTGGCGTGTCATAATGACCGACACATTCCGTACAAAGTACAGGATCGATCACATAGATCTCCTCGCCGATTGAAATTGCTTCATTCGGGCATTCGGGGAGACACATATCGCAGTTTGTGCATTTGTTTGTGATCAGTAACGCCATACCATTCCTTTATATGAGAAAGCGGCGAATTATAGCCGACAAAAGCAAAATTGACAAAATTTAAACAGGATTTTTATGAAAAAACAGGTTTCTACTCTTTCCCTTATTGCCCTTGCTGCATTTAGTATTTGGCAATATTTCACTGAACACAAAAAAGACACAAACCCCGCCCCAACAACTACACAACAACAAAGCCAAAGTGCGGTCAAAAATACCAAAGATTTTGGAAATTATGATGTCATCATGCGCGATGATGCCATTGGACAAAATAAAAATGCCCCTGTTGATTACTATATGTTGGCCTTATCTTGGTCGCCTGCATTCTGTGAAAAACAACGTGCGCAATATGGCAATAATTTACCTGATTCAGCGCAATATCAATGTAGTACAAAAAATCAATTTGGCTGGGTGGTGCATGGCTTATGGCCACAAAATGCGAATGCACGTTCTGTTACGGATCATCCCCGTTTTTGTAAAGGTGATTTAGCACCACTTCCAGTTGAGACCCTCGAACCTTATCTTTCAATCTCGCCAGGCGCAAAATTATTGCAAGGCGAGTGGGAAAAACACGGCAGCTGTGCATTTGATTCAGCGGAAGCTTATTTCAAACAAGAGAAAGCATTATTTGAATCACTCTCCTTGCCAAACGAACAATTAAGCCGTAAAGAATTATTTCAATGGATGAAGCAGAATAATCCACAACTAAAAGACGCTTATTTAGGCGCGAGCCATAATGAATTATTCATTTGCTACGACCGCCAATGGCAAGTAATCGATTGCCCTAAATAAGCATAATTCGCTTTTTTATTTGATCTACATCGTTACAACCTAGTAAGATCTAGGTATAATATCCCAGTTTAATTTTAACTAACCCAAGAGGAAAGCTTATGTCAGTAATCAAAATGACCGACTTAGATTTAAAAGGTAAACGTGTATTTATTCGCGCGGACTTAAACGTACCGGTAAAAGATGGCAAAGTGACATCTGATGCGCGTATTCGTGCGACTATCCCGACGTTAAAACTGGCTTTAGAGAAAGGCGCAAAAGTGATGGTTACCTCTCACTTAGGTCGTCCAACTGAAGGTGAATTCAAACCTGAAGACTCTTTACAACCGGTTGTTGATTACTTAAAAGACGCAGGTTTCAATGTGCGTTTAGTACAAGACTACTTAAACGGTGTGGATGTTAAAGAAGGCGAAATCGTTGTTTTAGAAAACGTACGTGTAAACAAAGGTGAGAAGAAAAACGATCCTGAATTAGGTAAAAAATATGCCGCACTTTGCGATGTCTTCGTAATGGATGCATTCGGTACAGCTCACCGTGCACAAGCGTCAACTTACGGCGTAGCGGAATTTGCACCAGTTGCTTGTGCAGGTCCATTACTTGCAGCAGAATTAGATGCATTAGGTAAAGCATTAAAAGAACCTGCTCGTCCGATGGTTGCGATCGTAGGCGGTTCAAAAGTTTCCACTAAATTAGAAGTATTAAATTCTCTTTCAAAAATTGCTGACCAAATTATCGTGGGTGGTGGTATTGCGAATACTTTTATCGCGGCAGCTGGCCACAATGTGGGTAAATCGTTATATGAAGCAGATTTAATCCCTGTAGCAAAGAATTAGCCGCAAGCACTGATATTCCAGTTCCAGTTGATGTACGTGTTGGTACTGAATTCTCTGAAACTGCTCCTGCAACAGAAAAATCAGTAACCGAAGTGAAAGATGATGAATCTATCTTCGATATCGGTGATAAATCTGCAGAACAATTAGCTGAAATCATCAAAAATGCAAAAACCGTTTTATGGAATGGTCCAGTTGGCGTGTTTGAATTCCCTAACTTCCGTAAAGGGACTGAAATCATTTCTCACGCGATTGCAAACAGCGATGCATTCTCTATCGCAGGGGGTGGTGATACTTTAGCAGCTATCGATTTATTCGGTATTGCAGATAAAATCTCTTACATCTCTACCGGTGGTGGCGCATTCTTAGAATTCGTTGAAGGTAAAGTATTACCCGCAGTAGAAATTCTTGAAAAACGTGCGAACGGTTAATTAAATGCTTTCTATCCCCTCTGTGCTCATAGAGGGGATAAATATTGACTCTTCAAACGGAGGAATAAATCCTCCAAAACAAAAGGAAACACAACTATGGCTAAATTATTAGATATCGTAAAACCTGGCGTAGTAACAGGTAAGGATGTACAAAAAATCTTTGCTTATGCCAAAGCAAACAACTTCGCGATCCCAGCAGTAAACTGCGTGGGTTCTGACTCCGTAAACGCAGTATTAGAAACCGCTGCGCGTGTGAAAGCACCAGTAATTATCCAATTCTCAAACGGTGGTGCAGCTTTCTACGCAGGTAAAGGTATCAAACCAACAAGCGGTGCACGTCCAGACGTTTTAGGTGCGATCGCAGGTGCAAAACACGTTCATACTTTAGCCAAAGAATATGGTGTGCCAGTTATTCTTCATACTGACCACGCCGCGAAAAAATTACTTCCATGGATTGATGGCTTACTTGAAGCGGGTGAAAAACACTTTGCAGAAACTGGCCGTCCATTATTCTCTTCTCACATGCTTGACTTATCTGAAGAGCCAATGGAAGAAAACATGGCAATCTGCCGTGAATACCTTGCTCGTATGGACAAATTAGGTATGACCCTCGAAATCGAAATCGGTATTACTGGTGGTGAAGAAGATGGCGTGGATAACTCAGATGTAGATGAATCTCGTTTATACACTCAACCGTCTGATGTGCTTTACGTTTACGACCAATTACATCCTGTAAGCCCTAACTTTACCGTTGCTGCAGCATTCGGTAACGTACACGGTGTTTACAAACCAGGTAATGTAAAATTAAAACCATCTATTTTAGGTGCATCACAAGAGTTCGTTGCAAAAGAACGCAATCTTCCTGCTAAACCAATCAACTTCGTCTTCCATGGTGGTTCAGGTTCTAGCCGCGAAGAAATCCGCGAAGCAATTAGCTATGGTGCGATCAAAATGAATATCGATACGGATACTCAATGGGCTGCATGGAATGGTATTTTAAACTTCTATAAAGCAAATGAAGCTTATCTTCAAAGTCAATTAGGTAACCCTGAAGGTCCTGATGCACCAAACAAAAAATACTACGATCCTCGTGTTTGGTTACGTAAAATGGAAGAATCAATGTCTAAACGCTTAGAGCAATCTTTCGAAGACTTAAACTGCGTTGATGTTTTATAATCCATAAAAATAGACTAAAATAAGACCGCACTTTCTAGTGCGGTTTTTTATTTTACATAACCTAAATATCGACCATAATCTATGCAAATAACAAAACAAAATTGGTTAGTCACCCTAATAAACTTCGCGGTAACGCTTTTCTTCCTTTCGATATTTATTGTCAAGGGGGGGATATAATGCTGCACCTGCTCTACTGATGTTAATCGGTTTAGGTTATGGCGTTTATGCTTTAATCAAGAAACCGCTTTTAAACTTATCAAAAGTTGATAAATACTTAATTTATAGCTACCTTTTTTTATTTTTGTTACCTTTGTGCTTTCTCTCAGTATTAATGGGGAAAAATGCGCGATCTTGATACTGCAAGCCGCGTCATTTTCTTTTGTTCCTGTTTTACTTTTTATTATTAAAATACCCTATCAAAACTTGCGTTTTGAGTTACTCTATTCCGCTTGGTAGTATTATTTCCCTTTGCGTAGCACTTTTATGATAAATTTATCTTGAATCTACGCCCCGAGCAAAATCCTCGAATTATGCATATTCAAGGGGGTGATATTTCTATGTCATTAGGTATATTTAGCCTAATAATTGCCCTCTATGCCCATCAGAAAAAAGACATAAAGTTAACCACTCTTAGTGTTATTAGTGGTTTATGTGGCATCGTAGGAAGTTTGCTTTCCACCGCTCGAGGTGGATGGGTGGCATTACTTGTCTTGCTTGTTGTTATCCTTTATATTTATCGCCAATCTCTTTCAAAACGTTTTTTCCTGACTTTCTTTGGGATTATTGTGATTGCAAGCATTGGCATTAGTCAAATGCCCAATAACCGCATTATGGAACGAATCGACGTTGCCCAAAAAGATATCCAACTTTACTTAGATAACCATGATGGAAATACTTCTCTTGGGGCTCGATTTGAAATGTGGAAGAGTGCACTTGAAATGGCAAAAGAAAAGCCTTTATTTGGTTGGGGCATTCAAGGCGCAACAGAAAAACGTAAGCAAGAAACAAAAGAAAAAATTGCCACGGGTAACATTGGACAATTTACGCATGCCCATAACCAATATTTAGACGACCTATCCAAACGAGGAATTGTCGGGCTGCTTGCCTTGCTTGCTGTTTTATTTATTCCTCTACGTGCCTTTATGAAAAAGCTGAATAACACAAATGATGAGATCAAGCTGATTGCAACGTTAGGTGTTGCCCATATTTTATCTGTGATGATTTATGGCTTAAGCCAAGGTTTCTTGGTACATAATTCAGGTACTATTTTTTACTTTTTCTTAACGATTGTGTTTTATGCTGCAATACGAACACATCAGAAGGCAGAATAATGAAAATTTTAGTCATTCGTAACGATAAACTGGGCGACTTTGTTCAAGCATTTCCGGCTTTTGCGATGTTGAAAGCCTCAAATCCCGAGCTAAAACTGACCGCACTTGTGCCGGCTTATACCGCACCACTTGCACAAATTTGCCCTTATTTAGATGATGTTATCATTGATAGTGCCAAGAACGACAAAGCGGATTTCAATCGTCTTGTTAAAGAAATCAAAGAGCAGCAATTTGATGGCATGATTAGCTTCTTTTCCAATACCCATAACGGTAAATTAGCCTGGAAAAGTGGGATTCCTTATCGCCTTGCGCCCGCAACAAAATGGGTACAAATCCTTTATAACCATCGTTTAACACAACGCCGTTCACGTTCAGAAAAATCGGAAGCCGAGTACAATCAAGATCTGGCTCGGGCGTTCTTAAAGAAACACAACATGCCGATTGTGGAACCCAAACCACCTTACCTTTCATTTCCTGAAAGTGCGGTTAAAAATCAACGTGTTTTTCTTCAAAAACAATTCGGTTTATCTGCAGATAAAAAATGGGTCTTTGTGCATAGTGGAACAGGTGGCTCAGCAACAAGTCTTTCATTGTCGCAATATGCTCAATTGATACAAGGTTTATTAAACGAATTTGACTGTCAGATTATCTTAACGGCAGGACCTGGTGAAAGTGAAAAAGCCCATGAGTTAGCGGCAAAAATCGATAATCAAAATGTGGTTGTTTACGATAAGAATAAAGGATTGGTTGATTTTGCACACTCTCTAGCTTGTGCGGATTTATTTATTGCGGGCTCTACTGGACCATTGCATTTAAGCAGTGCATTCAATGTGCCAACAATCGGATTCTATCCAAATAGTCGCTCATCTCAGCCTCGTCGTTGGAAGCCGATTAATGATGCAGATAAACATCTTGCTTTCTGCCCGCCAAAAGGCAAAGAGGAAATTAATTTAGGCTTAATTTCGATTGATGATGCCTTAATTGAGATTATTCCCTTCGTACGGAAGATGTGGCAAACGGGCAATTGAGTTTAGACATAACTGTACAATCCAACCTATTGCGGCGGCAAAAACAACGGTACCTATGCCGACTGTGCCGCCGAGGAGATAACCTAGCACACAAACCGACACTTCAAGGCTTGTTCTCACAATCCCTACTTTTAAATGAAAGCGTTGACAAAACCCCACCATTAATCCATCCCGCGGGCCAGCGCCTTGATGACAGGTTAAATATAATGCTGTTCCAAGCCCATAAAGCAAAAGCCCAATTCCTCCGAATAAGATTCGACTCAAAAGTGCGGTTGGTTCAGGTACAATTTTCACGGTTAAACCAAGAAAAAAAGCAATCACGATAATATTCAAAATAGTGCCCAGTCCAAATCTTAACTTAAGGGGAATCCAAGCCAACATCACCAAACAACTAATACCGAGTGATGCCCAACCAATACTAACTCCGGCTTGTAATGCCACACCTTGAGAAAGTACGGTCCAAGGTGAGGAACCCAAATTAGCGAGCACAATTAAGCCATCTCCAATGCCCAGTATTGCCAATGCAAATAATAGCATCGACATCGTTTTACCTTCGACTGACCATAGCGATTTTGCGGCCCAACTGGTGTGAGGAATCACCCGTGCTTTTTTCATATTATTCCCATTTATATTTAACGCTTACATCATAATGGGAAACCCCATAAAACCAAAACATTTTAACGTCATATGATATAACCGAATTGACTGATAAATATCATAAATGTGATGTAGATCACATTGTCAAAATTGTCATCATCCAGTCACTGACTTAAAATAGGCTACCCTTTTAAATTAGGACATTATTATGCTTGCATCTCTTCAAGATATTTTGGATACCGTAAAATCCAATACACTCACCTATCAACAAAAACTCATGTGTTTAGGCAATATCGCCGAGCGATTATTTGATCCTCGTGAATTATTAGGCTACACGGATGAAGAATGGCAATTCCTTCAAAATCAAATGATCTGTGATTTAAACGAAGGCTATGCGATTTATCGCCCCCGCTATATTTTGCCAGATTACAATGTGTATATTGAAAAAGGCTGTAAATTCCTTGAATTGCCAGCCCCTAAGAATCTTGATGACGTATTAGATGGCTTATTGATTTTATATTCCCACGTGCCCTCCATTACCACATTCCCAGTTTACATTGGTCGTTTAGACGTGCTACTTGATCCGTTTATTACCGATGAGGAACAAGACTACATCAAAATTAAACGTTTCTTAAATCATGTGGATAAAACCGTGCCGGATTCATTCTGTCATGCCAATATTGGCCCTTATGACACCAAAGCAGGGCGCTTGATTTTAAAAGCGGTAATTGAGTTAGAAGCACCGACGCCAAATATGACCATTCGTTACGATAAGAGCAAAACAAGTCGTGAATTTGCAGAATTAGCCGCAAAAGCGTGCTTATTGGTTTCTAAACCATCTTTTGCCAATGATGCTTACTACATTTCTGACTTAGGCGAACAATATGGCATTGCAAGCTGCTATAACGCATTACCTGAATGTGGCGGGGCTTATACTCTCACTCGTTTGCGCTTAGGGACTATCGCGCGCGCCTGTAAAACCGTGGATGAAATGATCAATGAGCTCTTACCTCGTGTAGCAAAATGTGCACTTTCCACTATGGATAAACGCCATAAATTTGTAGTGGAAGAAAGCAACTTCTTCAATACCTCATTCCTCGAAAAAGAAGGTTTTATCAAACGCACTAATTTTACGGGGATGTTTGCCATTGTAGGACTTGCAGATGCAGCGAATCACTTGCTACAACAAGAAGGCTTAAACGAAACCTTTGGTAAAAGCCAACGCGGTGATGAAATTGCGACCATGATTATGGATAAATTGAAAGAAGTCACAGATAACCATGAAGGCGTGTATGCGGAACGCACGGGCAATCGTTATTTATTACATGCGCAAGTAGGCGCAAGCAACCATGAAGAAGATAAACGTAATGCGCCTGCGCATCGTATTCGTGTAGGTGAAGAACCAACATTATTAGCTCATTTAAAACAATCCGCGCCATTCCATAAGTACTTTCCATCAGGTACGGGAGATTTGTTTGCCTTTGACCAAACCTATGTGGATCATTTAGATGCCGTTGTTGATATTATCGATGGTTCATTTGCACAAGGTTACCGTTATATCACCACTTACCTTAAAAACACTGATTTGATCCGTGTAACGGGCTATTTGGTGAAGAAAAGCGAAGTGGAAAAATACCGTAAAGGTGAAGTAGCATTACGTGATACTACTTGGTATGGTTCAGGTACCGATGATTGCGCACAAGTCTTTGATCGTCAATTACGCGATGAACAAGATGTAAGCGCAAGCTAGAAAAAAGTGCGGTCGAAAAATTCTCTGTTTTTTGACCGCACTTATCCTTTTTCTGCTTTTTCTAAAATCGCTTTGTGCTCTCGAATCAATGCCATAAACGGCTGCCCAAAGCGTTCTAATTTGATTGCCCCTACGCCATTAATTTGTAACATTTCAATATTACTTGTTGGCATATATTGTGCCATTTCCTGTAACGTCGCATCATTAAAGACAATATACGGTGGAATATTTTCCTTATCCGCTAGCTGCTTCCGTAGGAAACGCAAACGAGCAAACAAATCTTTATCATAATTTGCCACTGTATTTTTGTGGGATGTATGCACAATTTTATTAATGGATGAAATGCGTGGCATCGCTAATTCAAGCGGCACTTCGCCTTTTAAAACAGGGCGAGCGCTTTCTGTGAGCTGAAGCGTTGCACTATTAAACTCACCGATCACTTGTTGAATAAAACCAAGGTGGATAAGCTGGCGAATCACGGATTGCCAATGTTCTTTGCTTTTATCTTTGCCAATGCCATAAACACTTAACTTATCATGCTGGCGTTCTACAATTTTTTGATTATGCATCCCTCGCAATACCGCAATCACATATTGCACACCGAAACACTGCCCCACACGATAAATCGTCGACATCACTTTTTGTGCATCAATTAAACCGTCATATTTCTTGGGCGGGTCAAGACAAATATCGCAGTTTTGACAAGGTGTTTGACGATGTTCGCCAAAATAATTGAGTAATACCAAACGGCGACAAGTTTGACTTTCGGCAAATTCACCGATAGCTTCCAATTTATGTTGCTCAATTTGACGTTGTGGCGTCTCTGGTTTCTCCAGCAAAATTTTCTGTAACCAAGCATAATCAGCCGGCTCGTAGAAAAGTACTGCTTCTGCAGGTAAATCATCTCGCCCCGCACGACCGGTTTCTTGATAATATGATTCAATGCTTCTCGGCAAATCAAAATGGGCAACAAAACGCACATTGGATTTATTAATGCCCATGCCAAATGCAATCGTCGCAACTACAACTTGAATGTTATCTCGCTGGAAATCTTGTTGGACGCATTCGCGTAGTGCTGTTTCCATTCCCGCATGATACGCAGCAGCCGACACGCCCTTATTTCGCAAAGTTTCTGCTATACGTTCCACCTTCGAACGACTATTGCAATACACAATGCCACTTTTACCTTTTTGAGCTAAAACAAAACGCGTAAGCTGCTCCATTGGCTTAAACTTTTCTTCCAACGTATAACGAATATTCGGACGGTCAAAACTGCCAATGTATTTGTGAGGATGGTCTAATTTAAGATGAGTCAGAATATCCTGTCTTGTCGCATAATCAGCTGTGGCCGTTAATGCCATAATCGGCGCATTTGGAAAAGCCGCTTTTAAGCCGCCAAGTTGGGTATATTCAGGACGGAAATCATGCCCCCATTGTGAAATACAATGTGCTTCATCAATGGCGATAAAGGAAATTTGAGCATAAGAAATCAGCTGAAAAAAGCTGTTTGTCATCACTTTTTCAGGCGAAATATATAATAATTTTTAATTGTCCTGAAATCAGCTTATTTTCAACTTGTTGTTGTTGTTCTGGCGTCTGACTAGAGTTTAGAAAAATCGGCTTCAATACCGTTTGCTTGGAGTTGATCTACCTGATCTTTCATTAAAGAAATCAAAGGCGAAATCACTAATGTGAGACCTGGAAAACAAAGTGCTGGAATTTGATAACACAAGGATTTGCCATTTCCTGTGGCCATCACCACTAAGGCATCCTGACCGCTTAACGCAGCGTGAATCACTTCTTCCTGCCCTTTGCGAAAAGATTGGTAACCAAAAACAGACCGCAACGTATTAAGTGCGGTCGTTTTTAAGTCTGTTTTTTGCGGGGCATGTTCCGCGAGTTCGGCCATTAGAATGTTACCGTTTCTCCGTGAGCGGCAACCGCCTCGGTTAAACAATCCCAAAAGCGTTTGCCATCATTTGCCACCCAATCATTGCTTTTATAGGCAAAATGAAATCCACCCAAGCGGCTCGCAAGCCAAAGCTCAAGAAGTGGTTCTTGCTTATTAATGACGATTTGTGAACGATCATCAAACGTAATGGTAAATACCGAACCTTGCGTTTCGCAATCTACATCGCAATCTTGATTCTCTAACGCTTCTTCAATTTTTTGCCAAACCTGTTCAATATTTTGGTGAAATTCTGCAACATTCATAAAATTTTCCGATTAAATCTGATAGAATGCCGTGAATTATAAAGCCTTTCGCCTCGTTGGCAAAGGCAGATTTTACTTATTAGAGAGATTGAAAAATGAAAAAATTACTTTCTATTTTGTTATTAGGTGCATTCTGTACTTTGGCTACAGGTTGCGGCGTAAAAGGGCCATTATATTTCCCTGAAAAAGAACAGCCGCAAAACACACAAAAAACACAATAAAAACTGACCGCACTTAAAGGATTCGTCATGGATTTTTTCCAATATAAAAACGAGCAACTTTATGTTGAAGATTTGCCCGTCAAACAACTCGCTGAAGAATTCGGCACACCGCTTTATATTTATTCGCGCGCTACGCTTGAGCGCCATTGGCATGCCTTTGATTCAGCCTTAGGAGAGCATCCGCACTTGATTTGTTATGCCGTTAAAGCCAATTCTAATATTGGTATCTTGAATGTCATGGCAAAATTAGGTTCTGGTTTTGATATCGTTTCGCAAGGCGAATTAGAACGTGTCTTAGCGGCTGGTGGAGAGGCTTCAAAAGTAGTCTTTTCTGGTGTAGCAAAATCTCGTGCCGAAATTATGCGAGCGTTAGAAGTAGGTATTCGTTGTTTTAATGTGGAATCTGTTGCGGAATTACATCACATCAACCAAATTGCGGGTGAAATGGGTAAAGTAGCCCCTATTTCTTTACGCGTAAACCCCGATGTCGATGCCCATACACATCCCTACATCTCCACTGGATTAAAAGAAAATAAATTTGGTGTGAGCGTAGATGAAGCGCGTGAGGTATATAAATTAGCAGCAACCTTACCTCATGTGAAAATTACGGGTATGGATTGCCATATTGGCTCTCAGCTTACAGAATTACAACCCTTCTTAGATGCAACGGATCGCCTCATTCGTTTAATAGAACAGTTAAAAGAAGATGGTATTATGTTAAAACATTTAGATCTCGGTGGCGGTTTAGGCGTAACTTATACTGATGAAACGCCGCCGCATCCAAGTGATTATGCTGCTGCGTTACTGAATAAATTAAAAGATTATGAAGATCTCGAAATTATTCTAGAACCAGGTCGAGCGATTACGGCGAATGCGGGGATTTTAGTGGCTAAAGTGCAATACCTAAAAAGCAATGAAAGCCGTAACTTCGCAATTACCGATACTGGCATGAACGATATGATTCGCCCTGCACTCTATGAGGCTTATATGAACATCATTGAAATTGACCGCACTTTAGAGCGTGAAAAAACGATTTATGATGTTGTTGGCCCGGTATGTGAAACCTCTGATTTCTTAGGTAAACAGCGCGAGCTCGCCATTGCTGAAGGGGATTATATTGCTCAACGCTCTGCCGGCGCCTATGGTGCAAGTATGTCTTCAAACTATAATTCTCGTCCACGTACAGCAGAAGTGTTAGTAGATGGGGACAAGGCTCATTTAATTCGCCGCAGAGAAAATCTTAGTGAGTTATGGGCACTAGAAAGCATCGCGAAATAAATAGATTGAAAGAAAAACGGTCAAGATATAAGTCTTGACCGTTTTTGTATGACTAAATAATTCGAGAGAATTGTTGTCGTTTTGCCGCAGCTCTTGAATAGGTATCAAAGCATAAACAAATATTACGGATTAATAAGCGACCTTTAGGCGAAACTTGTAAGCCAGTTTCTGTTTCAGAAATTAATCCATCTTCAAGTAATGGCTGTAATAACTGTAAATCTTCAGCAAAATACTTTTTGAAATCAATATTATATTGTTTTTTTCAATTGGTGCAAAAATCAAGCTTAAAGTTACAAATCAATTGCTTAATCACATCACGGCGTAAGCAATCTTCTTCTGTCATGGCTAAACCTTTATGCAGTGCGATACCTGAATGTTCTATATCATGATAATAATGTTTTAATTCTTTTTGGTTTTGAGCATATGTATCACCTAATAAACTAATGGCTGATACACCTAAACCAAGCAAATCACATTCTTCTTGTGTGGTATAGCCTTGGAAATTTCGGTGTAATACACCTTTCTCTTGAGCAACCGCTAATTCGTCATCAGGTTTAGCAAAATGATCCATACCGATAAACTTATAGCCTGCATTACCTAAGGTTTCGATCGTTTTTTGTAAGATCTCTAATTTAGTTTCCGGTGGCGGTAATTGCTCTTCTTTAATTTTTGCTTGTCCTGCAAATCGACTTGGCAAATGGGCATAGTTAAAGATACTCAAACGATCTGGATTTAATTCAATCACTTTATGTAATGTAAACATAAAACTTTCCACATTTTGAAGTGGCAATCCATAAATTAAATCAAGGTTGGTCGATTGGAAACCTAACTCACGAGCACGAACAAGTAATGCATTCACAAACTCTTCATCTTGTTCACGGTTTACCGCTTTTTGAACCGCTTTATTGAAATCTTGTACACCCATGCTAATTCGGTTAAAACCAATATTGCGTAAATGATCAAGCATATCGAGCTCTATTTCGCGTGGGTCCATCTCAATACTAACTTCTGCATCAGCCGCAATCGTAAAATGATCTTTAAGCATCTTCATCAAACGATCAGATTGCTCTTCTGTCAAATAAGTCGGTGTACCGCCCCCCCAATGTACTTGAGTCGCAACACGATTTTTTTGAATAATTCTGAACGCGCTTTTGATTTCTTTTTCAAGATAATCAAGATAAATATCCGCCTTATGTTGATGACGAGTAATCACCTTATTACAGCCACAGAAATAGCAAAGTTTGTGACAAAACGGAATGTGTACGTAAAGGGAAAGTGGTCTTTCCGGATAACGATTAGCCGCTGCAATAAAATCTTCGTTTGTATAACTTTCATTAAATTCTAATGCAGTTGGATAAGATGTATAACGAGGTCCTGATTGGTTATATTTTTGAATTAACGCAAGATCCCAAATAATTTCAGACATTAAGCTTCCCCAAATTTCTCTACGTCATTTAAAAACTGACGTAACTCCAACATAATTTCTTCTTCAAATTTTGCTTCTGCACTTTCTCGCTCAAGATCGAGTTTCATTCTTTCTTTTTTTAACAATGCTTTCCGAGCTTCATGCGTAGGCATTTCTTTTACAATATTATAAAGTGCATACATAGCTTGATATGGCTTTAAAGATTGTCCAAAAGGGAGTAAAAGCATTGATAAACGAATCACCCCTTCTGAATGGTTGCAATCTCTATTCTGCATCGCTTTAGTGATAATTACCATACTCTCTTTTAGGCGTTTTGTACGTTCTATTTTAGCCTGTTTAATGAGAGTGTTTTGATGGCGTAACTTCCTAAGTAATTTGAAAGCATAAAATGACACGCCAGCAATAATTCCCAAAGCAATAATACTTAAAATAATCGGCCACATGACAATTATCTGAATTGGTTGATATCAATTTTCTCGAAGGTTCGATAGAGGTCATCCTCTGTCTCTTCTTCATCTTGAATACCTAATTCTTCCATTAACTGAGCAATACGATCTAAACATTCATCCACAAATTGTTGATCAGCTTTACTAATCGTTTTGCCTTCATCTAAGGCATCCAACAATTCATTTAGAATTTCATTATTTTCTAATCGCTCTAACTCAATTTCAGGTAAAAGTTTTTTCGGTTCTTTTACCGCTGGAATTGTCATTCCTTTCTCAGGCTTATTCACAAATTCAACAATCAGTGGGACCTTTTTACGGCTACCAATACGCGGATCTTTTTGTTCAACAACTTGGTTATTTTTTTATTTTTGCTCTGCGTTACTATGACGAGAACCAGATGCTAAACCTTTATGTTTACGTTTTTTCTTATCTTCTCTTGCCTTAGCGTCTAATTCATAACGTGTTAATTTCTTACCTGATAGCTTCGGTGCTTCAGGTTTCTTATCCGATTTACGAATTGGCATAATATCGCTAATTTTACGAGTTTTCTTTTTACGAGCCATTTGTGTTATTTATCCTATAAAAAAATTTTTGGTGATTGTACCATTCCACCTCTATTTTTCTCATTAAAAGATTTAAACATCTTTAATAAAACTATTTTGATTTTGACCGCACTTTTTACTTTATTAAAATCAAATCTAAAACAAAAACCCCAAGCTCTTCAGCTCGGGGTTCACATTCACTACCTGGCGGTGTCCTACTCTCACATGGGGAAGCCCCACACTACCATCGGCGCATCGGCGTTTCACTTCTGAGTTCGGTATGGGGTCAGGTGGGACCACCGCTCTATCGCCGCCAGGATTATTCCTTTAATAACTTTTCTCTCTGCTCTCACTATCTCTAGTGCTCACAACCAAACAAGCTGATTCACTTCAAAACTTTCTTCTTCATCTCTGAGTCTTTTTATTTTAGTCTTACAACCTCAAAAACCCTTGAGCGTTGTATAGTTAAGCCTCTCGGGCAATTAGTATCTGTTAGCTCAACGGCTCGCACCGCTTACACACCAGACCTATCTACGTCTTAGTCTTAAACAACCCTTACTGTCTTAAAGACAGGGAGAACTCATCTCAAGGCAAGTTTCGTGCTTAGATGCTTTCAGCACTTATCTCTTCCGCACTTAGCTACCCGGCAATGCGTCTGGCGACACAACCGGAACACCAGTGGTGCGTCCACTCCGGTCCTCTCGTACTAGGAGCAGCCCCTTTCAATTCTCCAACGCCCACGGCAGATAGGGACCGAACTGTCTCACGACGTTCTAAACCCAGCTCGCGTACCACTTTAAATGGCGAACAGCCATACCCTTGGGACCTACTTCAGCCCCAGGATGTGATGAGCCGACATCGAGGTGCCAAACACCGCCGTCGATATGAACTCTTGGGCGGTATCAGCCTGTTATCCCCGGAGTACCTTTTATCCGTTGAGCGATGGCCCTTCCATTCAGAACCACCGGATCACTATGACCTACTTTCGTACCTGCTCGACTTGTCTGTCTCGCAGTTAAGCTTGCTTATACCATTGCACTAACCTGACGATGTCCGACCGTCATTAGCAAACCTTCGTGCTCCTCCGTTACTCTTTGGGAGGAGACCGCCCCAGTCAAACTACCCACCAGACACTGTCCGAGACCACGTTTCGTAATCTTCGTTAGAACATCAAACGTTAAAGGGTGGTATTTCAAGGACGACTCCATAATCACTGGCGTGACTACTTCTAAGTCTCCCACCTATCCTACACATCAAAATTCAATGTTCAGTGTCAAGCTATAGTAAAGGTTCACGGGGTCTTTCCGTCTAGCCGCGGGTACACCGCATCTTCACGGCGATTTCAATTTCACTGAGTCTCGGGTGGAGACAGCCTGGCCATCATTATGCCATTCGTGCAGGTCGGAACTTACCCGACAAGGAATTTCGCTACCTTAGGACCGTTATAGTTACGGCCGCCGTTTACTGGGGCTTCGATCAGGAGCTTCTCTTTCGATTACACCATCAATTAACCTTCCAGCACCGGGCAGGCATCACACCCTATACGTCCACTTTCGTGTTTGCAGAGTGCTGTGTTTTTAATAAACAGTTGCAGCCAGCTGGTATCTTCGACCGGTTCAACCTTCATCCGCAAGGGACTACAATCTACGCCGGCGCACCTTCTCCCGAAGTTACGGTGCTATTTTGCCTAGTTCCTTCACCCGAGTTCTCTCAAGCGCCTGAGTATTCTCTACCTGACCACCTGTGTCGGTTTTCAGTACGGTTTAGATAAACCTGAAGCTTAGTGGCTTTTCCTGGAAGTGTGGTATCGGTTACTTCAGCTCCGTAGAGCCTCGTCATCATCTCTCGGTGTTAAAGAAGTCCGGATTTGCCTAAACTTCACACCTACCAACTTAAACGCACATATCCAACAGTGCGATAACCTAACCTGCTCCGTCCCCACATCGCAGTTTATCCAAGTACGGGAATATTAACCCGTTTCCCATCGACTACGCTTTCAGCCTCGCCTTAGGGGCCGACTCACCCTGCCCCGATTAACGTTGGACAGGAACCCTTGGTCTTCCGGCGAACGGGTTTTTCACCCGTTTTATCGTTACTTATGTCAGCATTCGCACTTCTGATACGTCCAACAGCCCTCTCGAGCCATCTTCATCCGCTTACAGAACGCTCCCCTACCCAACAGACTTTCGTCTGATGCCGCAGCTTCGGTGCTATATTTGAGCCCCGTTACATCTTCCGCGCAGGCCGACTCGACTAGTGAGCTATTACGCTTTCTTTAAATGATGGCTGCTTCTAAGCCAACATCCTAGCTGTCTAAGCCTTCCCACTTCGTTTCCCACTTAATATAGACTTTGGGACCTTAGCTGGCGGTCTGGGTTGTTTCCCTCTCCACGACGGACGTTAGCACCCGCCGTGTGTCTCCTGAGTATCACTCTTCGGTATTCGTAGTTTGCATCGGGTTGGTAATCCGGGATGGACCCCTAGCCGAAACAGTGCTCTACCCCCGAAGGTGTCCGCTCAAGGCTCTACCTAAATAGATTTCGGGGAGAACCAGCTATCTCCCGGTTTGATTGGCCTTTCACCCCCAGCCACAAGTCATCCGCTAATTTTTCAACATTAGTCGGTTCGGTCCTCCAGTTAGTGTTACCCAACCTTCAACCTGCCCATGGCTGAGATCACCGGGTTTCGGGTCTATACCTTGCAACTAGACGCCCAGTTAAGACTCGGTTTCCCTTCGGCTCCCCTATTCGGTTAACCTCGCTACAAAATATAAGTCGCTGACCCATTATACAAAAGGTACGCAGTCACCCTTAAAGGGCTCCCACTGCTTGTACGTACAAGGTTTCAGGTTCTATTTCACTCCCCTTACCGGGGTTCTTTTTCGCCTTTCCTTCACAGTACTGGTTCACTATCGGTCAATCAGGAGTATTTAGCCTTGGAGGATGGTCCCCCATCTTCAAACAGGATATCACGTGTCCCGCCCTACTTGTCGTTAGCTTAGTACCATGACCTGGACTTCGAGTACGGGGCTATCACCCTGTATCGCTAAGCTTCCCAGCTTGTTCCTCTGTCTCTGCCATTATCACTAACAGGCTCCTTCGCGTTCGCTCGCCGCTACTAACGAAATCTCGGTTGATTTCTTTTCCTCAGGGGTACTTAGATGTTTCAGTTCTCCCGGTTTGCCTCACTTACCTATGGATTCAGTAAGTGATAGTAGATTCTTCATCTACTGGGTTTCCCCATTCGGACATCTTGGATTAAACGCCTCTTATCGACTCATCCAAGCTTTTCGCAGATTAGCACGTCCTTCGTCGCCTCTGATTGCCAAGGCATTCACCTTGTACGCTTAGTCACTTAACTATACAACCTCAAAAATTCTTGATGTTGCGTTTTCAACTAAACACTTGATTGCTTTTGTTCAATCAAGATTTTCTTCTTACTCAGACTTTTTCTTATCCTTATAAAGGACTTGAAAGTCTCTTCAGTTTTTCAGCTTGTTTCCTGGTTGTTAAAGAACAGAAGATAATAAAGTTATCTTTATTTGGCGTCCCCACGGGGATTCGAACCCCGGTTACCGCCGTGAAAGGGCGATGTCCTAGGCCTCTAGACGATGGGGACAACAAATAAAGATACTCTATCTTACACTTGCTTAACGCACTTTTCTCTCTTCATTCATTTTCTACAATATATCAATCAATCTGTGTGGACACTTATTGTCTCTCGTTTTTGGTAAGGAGGTGATCCAACCGCAGGTTCCCCTACGGTTACCTTGTTACGACTTCACCCCAGTCATGAATCATACCGTGGTAAACGCCCCCCCGAAGGTTAAGCTATCTACTTCTGGTACAACCCACTCCCATGGTGTGACGGGCGGTGTGTACAAGGCCCGGGAACGTATTCACCGCAACATTCTGATTTGCGATTACTAGCGATTCCGACTTCATGGAGTCGAGTTGCAGACTCCAATCCGGACTTAGACGTACTTTGTGAGATTCGCTCCAGCTCGCACTCTCGCTTCCCTCTGTATACGCCATTGTAGCACGTGTGAGCCCTACTCGTAAGGGCCATGATGACTTGACGTCATCCCCACCTTCCTCCGGTTTATCACCGGCAGTCTCCTTTGAGTTCCCGACCGAATCGCTGGCAACAAAGGATAAGGGTTGCGCTCGTTGCGGGACTTAACCCAACATTTCACAACACGAGCTGACGACAGCCATGCAGCACCTGTCTCAGAGTTCCCGAAGGCACCAATCCATCTCTGGAATGTTCTCTGGATGTCAAGAGTAGGTAAGGTTCTTCGCGTTGCATCGAATTAAACCACATGCTCCACCGCTTGTGCGGGCCCCCGTCAATTCATTTGAGTTTTAACCTTGCGGCCGTACTCCCCAGGCGGTCGATTTATCACGTTAGCTACGGGCGCCAAACTTAAAGCTCAACCCCCAAATCGACATCGTTTACAGCGTGGACTACCAGGGTATCTAATCCTGTTTGCTCCCCACGCTTTCGCACATGAGCGTCAGTACATTCCCAAGGGGCTGCCTTCGCCTTCGGTATTCCTCCACATCTCTACGCATTTCACCGCTACACGTGGAATTCTACCCCTCCCTAAAGTACTCTAGCGACCCAGTATGAAATGCAATTCCCAGGTTAAGCCCGGGGCTTTCACACCTCACTTAAGTCACCGCCTGCGTGCCCTTTTACGCCCAGTTATTCCGATTAACGCTCGCACCCTCCGTATTACCGCGGCTGCTGGCACGGAGTTAGCCGGTGCTTCTTCTGTAGTTAACGTCAATCACCTAGTCTATTAAACTAAATGCCTTCCTCGCTACCGAAAGAACTTTTACAACCCGAAGGCCTTCTTCATTCACGCGGCATGGCTGCGTCAGGGTTGCCCCCATTGCGCAATATTCCCCACTGCTGCCTCCCGTAGGAGTCTGGGCCGTGTCTCAGTCCCAGTGTGGCTGGTCATCCTCTCAGACCAGCTAGAGATCGTCGGCTTGGTGAGCCTTTACCTCACCAACTACCTAATCCCACTTGGGCTCATCCTATGGCATGTGGCCCGAAGGTCCCACACTTTCATCTCTCGATTCTACGCGGTATTAGCTACAGTTTCCCGTAGTTATCCCCTCCATAAGCTAGATTCCCAAGCATTACTCACCCGTCCGCCACTCGTCATCAAAAAGCAAGCTTCTTTATGTTACCGTTCGACTTGCATGTGTTAAGCCTGCCGCCAGCGTTCAATCTGAGCCATGATCAAACTCTTCAATTCAAGTTCAATCGCTCAATACTGCTGACATAAAATGTCACTACTTAAAAAAAGTATTATGAATTTCTAGTTAGCACCTATTAAGACTTCAAAATTAAAAAAATATTTTTTTAAAAACAAGTCAATCAACAAGTGCCCACACAGATTGTCTGATATATTGTTAAAGAGCAAAAAGAACGACGCACCGGTTTTTCTTAAGAGTCACAACAGCGCGTCGTTGTGTGGGGGCGTATTATAGGCATTTCAGATGCCTTTGCAAGATCTTTTTGTAAAAAAATGTAAATTTTTTTCTTAGTTGAAGATCTTTTTCGCCTATTCGAACAAAAAAATAGATCATTTTTTTGTTACTTAATTAATCGTTTTGCTATTCTTGGTAAATCTGCAATGGAATCCAAAACATAATCAGCGAGATTCTCTCCCTCTTCTGTAATAGGTTTACCTGTTCGCACTAAAATATTTGTTTTCACTTTTGCGCCAATGCCTGCTTTAAGATCTTCAATCTTATCGCCAACCATAATAGATTGTGCCGGATCGATTTTCAGTGCTTTAATTGCCTCTAATAACATGCCAGATTTCGGTTTTCTGCATTCACAATCTTCTTTATATTCGCCCTTCCCTTCTGGGTGATGAGGGCAATAATAAATACCATCTAAATCCACACCACGATCAGCTAATGACCAATCCATCCATTCTGTTAGTTGTAAAAACTGATCTTCTGAAAAATATCCACGAGCAATGCCTGATTGATTAGTTACTAAAACTAAAAGGTACCCCATTTCTTTTATCGCTTTTAATGCATCAATACTGCCTTCAATAAATTGGAAATCATCAATTTTATGGACATAACCATGATCAATGTTTAAAGTGCCATCACGATCTAAAAAAACAGCTTTCTTCATATTTTTCTCATTTATCTTTTTCTTAAGACAAAATTATCCCTTTTATCCTTAATATAAGCAATAATAAGTCATAACCGATCCGTCTAAAAAAAGATCCCTAAGATATTGACACAGCATTCTAGACGTCTAGAATACAAATGAAATTCAAATATTAACTGAGAACAAGGGCTTATATGATTAAGCTAAATAACATTACGAAGATTTTTACACTTCCAGATAAAAAAACTGACCGCACTTGATAATGTTTCATTACATGTGCCGTAAGGGACAGATTTGCGGTGTCATTGGCGCCTCTGGTGCTGGTAAAAGTACACTTATCCGTTGTGTAAACTTATTAGAAAGACCGACTCACGGTGCAGTGATCATCGATGATGTGGATCTGACTCAACTTTCTGACGCTGAATTAGTGAAAACACGCCGCCAAATCGGTATGATTTTCCAACATTTTAATTTGTTGACCTCTCGAACCGTTTTTGAAAACGTGGCATTGCCACTTGAATTAGAAAATAAATCGAAAGCAGAAATTCAAGAAAAAACGACCGCACTTTTAGCGCTTGTTGGATTAAGTGATAAACATAATGTGTATCCTGCTAATCTCTCTGGTGGTCAAAAACAACGTGTAGCGATTGCGCGTGCACTTGCTAGCGATCCCAAAGTCTTACTTTGTGATGAAGCAACTAGTGCATTGGATCCTGCTACAACTCAATCTATTCTAAAATTATTAAAAGAAATTAACCGCACTTTAGGTATCACCATTCTTCTTATTACCCATGAAATGGAAGTAGTTAAACGCATCTGCGATCAAGTTGCCGTGATTGATAAAGGCCGTCTGATTGAACAAGGTACGGTGAGCGAAATTTTCTCTAATCCGAAAACAGAATTGGCCCAAGAATTTATCAGTTCGACTTTCCACATTACCTTGCCGGAAGAATATTTAGAAAATCTATCTGATACACCAAAACATGCCAAATCGTATCCGATCATCAAATTTGAATTTACTGGTCGCTCCGTCGATGCGCCATTACTTTCTCAAGCATCGAAAAAATTTGGCGTAGAGCTCAGTATCTTAACCTCACAAATTGATTATGCCGGTGGGGTAAAATTTGGCTTTACCATTGCGGAGGTTGAAGGTGATGAAGATGCGATTACACAAGCCAAAGTTTATTTAATGGAAAATAACGTTCGAGTAGAGGTACTAGGCTATGTTCAATGATTTATGGGCAACATTTAGCCAACAATTCCCCGATAATTTTGCGAGTTTATTAACCGTATCGACCGTTGAAACGGTTTATATGTCAGTATTATCGACATTAATTGCGGCTTTATTAGGCTTACCACTGGGTTTTTTAACCTTTTTAACCAATAAAGGGGCGATTTTAGAAAACAAAAAGCTCAATGCATTTTTAAACGTCATTATTAATATCGGGCGTTCAATTCCTTATATTATTTTATTACTCGCTTTAATTCCGCTAACGAGCTGGCTACTCCCTGGCGGTAGTATTGGTTCTAATGCTGCAATTGTGTCATTAAGTGCAGCTGCAACGCCATTTTTTGCACGTCTTACGAGTAATGCACTTTTTGAGATTCCAACCGGTTTGACTGAAACCGCAAAAGCCATGGGCGCAACCAATTGGCAAATTATTCGTAAATTCTATTTGCCTGAATCTTTACCAACGCTTATCAATGCGATTACACTCACTTTCGTGACATTAATTGGCTATACCGCAATGGCAGGAACACAAGGCGGTGGCGGTTTAGGAAGCCTCGCCATTAACTATGGCGTCTATCGTAATATGCCATCAGTAACTTGGGCAGCAACGATTGTTATCGTGATTATCGTGATGCTCAGTCAAAAATTAGGCGACACACTCGCAAAACGAGTGGATCACCGTTAATTATTTTCTACACTATTTTATTCACAACAAGGAAAAAACATGAAATTAAAAAACTTATTTGCTATCACCGCTATTGCGTCAGCATTAGTATTAACAGGTTGTAAAGAAGAGAAAAAAGCAGATGCTGCATCAACTGCACCCGCTCCAACATCAATCAAAGTTGGTGTAATGGCGGGTCCTGAGCACCAAGTAGCCGAAACCGCTGCCAAAGTTGCAAAAGACAAATACAACTTAAATGTTGAATTTGTTTTATTCAATGACTACGCTTTACCAAACACTGCTGTATCTAAAGGTGATTTAGATGCTAACGCAATGCAACACAAACCTTACTTAGATGAAGATGTAAAAGCGAAGAACTTGAACAACTTAGTGATCGTTGGTAACACCTTTGTTTACCCTCTTGCTGGCTATTCTAAAACCATCAAAAATGTAAATGAATTAAAAGATGGCGCGAAAGTTGTTGTGCCAAATGACCCATCAAACCGTGGTCGTGCATTAATCCTTCTTGAAAAACAAGGTTTAATCAAACTTAAAAATTCTAACGATCTTCTTTCAACTGTCGCAGATATCGTTGAAAATCCGAAAAACTTAAAAATTTCTGAAGTAGATACCTCTGTTGCAGCTCGTGCATTAGATGATGTTGATCTTGCGGTTGTAAATAACACTTATGCGGGTCAAGTTGGCTTAAATGCACAAGATAACGGTGTATTCGTGGAAGATAAAGATTCTCCATACGTAAACATCATCGTTGCGCGTACTGATAACAAAGACAGCAAAAGCGATCCAAGATTTCGTGAAAGCATACCAAACTGAAGAAGTTTACCAAGAAGCGAAAAAAACACTTTAAAGATGGTGTTGTAAAAGGTTGGTAATCTTAGCTTAAGCAAAAATATTTCAAAAGCCACCGATAAGGTGGCTTTTTTTCCTAGAAAAGAATTAATTAGATACCTTGAAAAAGGTGTTTAGTGTAAGGATTATAAATATTTATAACAAAAAAATAAAAAAATCTCATTCTATGTCCTACAAACTCATTATGATTAATTATAAAGTCATTCAAATAACATTTGAAAAAAAGCAAGCAATTAGTATTACTCTAATAAATAAAGTAAAAAAATGGATGTTCAGGCATGATGAAATATCAAGATTATAGTTATGAGAATCTTGTAAAATTTGAGAATTACATAACCGACTCACCAAAAAAACAATTCTTGCAAGAAAAAAATATAACTCATACATAATAGAAGATGCAATATCAATTTTAGGGGAAAAAAATTGATAATTTATTAAAAATAAATAATAAAAAAACAATAAAGATATCATCACTGTAAAAGTCAAATAGATACAAATTTTCATTTGATATTTTGCAAAAAAACAAACAATAAAAAAACTTAATTAGATGCAGTCCCACAACTTACTTATTTGATAGAAATTTAATAATAAGAAGGTTAAAACTAATTCTACAAGCAGGGGGATTTTTATATTCACAAAAATAGACATAGAGTCATTTTTATGAAAGCTTTGATAAGAACCTTATAATTGAAAATATAGTTAAAAATAAAAAGAGCTATCTCCAGTATCAAAAAAATTTTACTATCTAATATAATTAGTTTTTTTCACCATCTGGATTACCAAGAGGATTAGCAATAAGCAGCACATTATCAGATATATTAATGAATGAGTTTGATAGAAATATAATGCTTAATGATAATATTTTTTTCTATTCTAGATTTGTTGATGACATAATAATCATATCATCTAAAAAAATTTCGAAACTATAAATCTCATAGATATACTCTTAAAAAGAATTACCAAATTTAAAAATTAAATAAATCTAAATCTTTAACATTACATCACTCAAAAATAATGAAAGTCTTGAGTTTAATTACCTTGGATATCTATTCAAGAAAAAACCAATAGAAAAATGGAGGAAGTAAGTTAATCATAGACATATCAGATAACAAAATAAAGAAAATTAAAAACAAGAATAGTCAAGTCCTTACTGGATTACAATAAGAGTAAAGATAAAGATCTCCTAATTCAAAGAATTAAATTTCTTTCTTGCTCTTATAAACTATATATAATTAGAGATGGAAGACATATAAATTCAGGAATTAGATTTAATTATCCGGAAATAACTGATACAACCCCTAATTCATTAAAAAAACATTGACCAGTTTTTTTCAAGTCATTGATACTAGGAAAAAAATAAAAAGAATAGGAATGATTGTAAATGATAAAAAAACTTAAGAATACATTATTATCTATGTCATTTTTAAAATTTTATAAAAAAATAAAACCTTTTTCAAATTTAGCATTAATGAAATAAATAAAAATAAAAGAGTGTTGGAAAAATGAATAAAATATACGTAAAAAGAAATGATAAATATAGAGCCATATTAACAGAAACAACACCATCAGAAACTCCAATCATATTTTTCAAATGAAGGGCTATATAAGTTATTAAAAAAATAAGTAAGAACAATCAAACTAAAAACAGTAAGCATTGAAGATATCATAGATCAAAAAAACCAACAAAACCATTTAAATATTATATAAAAAAAGATGATTCAGATTTTAGAATAATATCATTACTACACCCATCATCGCAAATTAAACTATCAAAGTTCATTTATGAGAACCAAGATTTAATAACATACTATTGCAACCAAAGTGACATATCTATAAGATACCCATACAAACAAACATCTAGTTTTTATATTAAAAATAAAAAAACCTAGAGAATATATATAAATTAAAGGGGGAAAAATAAATCATCCTACAATATTGATATTTACTCTTCTACTCTCCATCTTTTTTTCTCTTATAAAAAAATATGATAGGATATATAAGTTTATAAACTCTAAAGAATTTGTAAATCTAGAATCGAGATTTGGCAACCTAATTACAATAGACATAGCAAAATGTTTTTCATTGTATATACACCCATAGCATATCATGGGCTACGAAGAATAAAGAGTATATAAAAAAATAATTTAGAGTAAAAACATTTCTCTGATAAATTTGACATTGCTATCAGAGAAGGAAATTATAATGAAACTCACGGAATCCCTATTGGACCAGAAATAAGCAGAATTTTTTTGCAGAAATAATACTTCAAAGAATAGATAAAAAAATATCATATCTTCATTAAAAAGAAATAATATCACATATAACAAAGACTATGTAATAAGAAGATATGTAGATGACCTATATATATTCTCAAAAAAATAAAAAAATTCTTAATGATGTTAAAAAAACTCTGTTATATATGAATTATCCTTATATAATCTTCACATAAATAAGAATAAAAACTAAAGAATCAGAAAGGCCATTTATAACAAGTAAAAAGCATGGCCATTCAAGATTTGTATAATATAATCAATGAGCTATCAGTAGATTTTTATAGCATCAATTTTAAATCATGATCGATATAAAAATAAGATTTATCGAAAGAGTAAAGACAATTCTAAAACGAAACAACCTAAGATATCATGATATAAACTCATTCATTATTTCTGCTCTATCAAAAAGGCTTAGAAAAATATATATCAAACAATACTCATAAAAATTAATAGCAAAAGCTATAAACATGATATTTGAAATAAATTTCTATCTATTTTCAATATATAGCAATGCCAATATAGGAAATGTATTATGCGGTGATATATTGCATATATAAAAAAACTATAAACGTATAGAAAATATAAACACAATAACGCTAAATCTATATCAAATAATTTACAATCTAAAAAGACCTTATAAATAAAGATGACCCTATTCCAATAGAATATATGAATATTATTCTAATGACAAAAAAATATTTAATAAAGAATTCAGACTTCCACCTGAATTTATAAAAAGAAACATTATTAAGTAAAGGAGATAAGTCTGACTATTTCAGCATAATTTCTGCTGTTTTTTTACCTAGAAAAACAATGATAAAAAAATCTAACTAAGGAGATTATAAATATAATTTTTTTCAAAAAAATAAAAAAATGAAGAAAAAAATGCAAATTCATCAGAAATCACTCATTTAATTTTAGATATGGCATTCTGCCCATTTATAGAAGATTCTGAAAAAGAAAAAAATGCTCAAAGAGCTAGAGGTAGCAGAGAAAAATATTCCTCTTATAATAAGACTTGCTAAAAATCATTATGCCTTTGTGAACTGGAGAAACTTTAGTGCATATAATATCTTATTTAAAAAAAGAATTGGCAAAAAAGAATATTGAGGAAATTTTATTAAAAAAGTTTATAATAGCAAGGCTAGTATGACTTCAACTTTATCAAGTTTCGCTATCATATGTTTCGCATGCAAATATGCATATGGTAGTGCTCTTCTAGGTAGATTAGTATTATATATCACCAGAATGATTCCACACACACAGTCGCTAGCTGAAAAGAGCTTAATATTTTAAGCTCTTTTTCTCTTTATACTGATATATATACAACAAAAAAAGCCTCTTACGAGGCTTTTTTCTTTTTATTAATTAGCGATTATTCTGCATCATCTGCCATATTAAGCATTTCGGCTAAGTTAGTTGTTGCATCATCTGCTGTCATAACGAATTCATCAGCAATTGCTGCCTCATCGTCTTCAGACAATTTAATTACAACATCGTCTACAATACGTTTTTTTGTGACGACTTTGGTGATACGCAAAACCAGTACCAGCAGGGATTAAACGACCTACGATTACGTTCTCTTTCAAGCCTCGTAATTCATCACGTTTACCCGCCACCGCTGCTTCAGTAAGCACGCGAGTGGTTTCTTGGAACGATGCCGCAGAAATGAAGGATTCTGTCGCCAATGACGCTTTGGTAATACCAAGTAACTCACGTTCGAATTCAACTGGTGGTTTACCTTCCGCTTCACGTTTACGGTTCACAATTTTCACGCGAGCTACTTCAACTTGTTCCCCTTCGAGGAATTCGCTGTCATAAGCTTTCGTAATGACTGCTTTACGTAACATTTGACGTACGATAACTTCGATGTGCTTATCGTTAATTTTTACCCCTTGTAAGCGGTAAACTTCTTGCACTTCGTTCACGATATATTCAGTTACAGCACGAACACCACGTAAACGTAAGATATCGTGCGGAGTTTCTGCACCATCAGAAATCACGTCACCACGTTCTACCATCTCACCTTCAAATACGTTGAGCTGACGCCATTTTGGAATCATTTCTTCGTAGATTTCACCTTCAGTTGGGGTGATTAACAAGCGACGTTTACCTTTGGTTTCTTTACCGAAGGACACGATACCTGAAATTTCAGCCAAGATTGCAGGCTCTTTCGGTTTACGAGCTTCGAATAAATCAGCAACGCGTGGAAGACCACCGGTAATATCTTTAGTACCAACAGATTCTTGTGGAATACGTGCAAGTGGTTCACCCACTTTCACTTCCGCACCGTCATCTAAACTAACGATTGCTTTACCTGGTAAGAAGTATTGCGCAATAACGTCAGTTTCAGGTAAGAAGATATCGTTACCTTTTGCATCAACTAATTTAATAGTTGGACGTAAATCTTTACCTGCTGTTGCACGTTCACCCACGTCTTGTACCACGATAGAAGAAAGACCGGTTAATTCATCCGTTTGACGGGTTACAGTTAAACCATCCACGATATCAACGAATTTCACAAAACCAGATACTTCAGAGACAACTGGCATTGTATGAGGATCCCAGTTTGCCACTGTTTCACCCGCTGATACTTCTTGACCATCTGCTTTATTCAACACAGTACCGTAAGGCACTTTATAGTGTTCTTTCGTACGACCAAATTCATCTGTAACGGTTAATTCGGTATTACGAGAAGTTAAAACTAATTTACCTTCGTCATTAACAACGAATTTCGCGTTAGCAAGGTGTAAAGTACCGTTGTTTTTGATTTGTACGCTAGATTCTTTCGCTGCCGCAGAAGCTGCACCACCGATGTGGAACGTACGCATGGTTAACTGTGTACCTGGCTCACCGATAGATTGAGCAGCGATAACACCCACTGCTTCACCTTGGTTGATGAGGTGACCACGCGCTAAGTCACGACCGTAACATTTCGCACAAACACCGAAGTCAGTATCACAAGTTACAACAGAACGTACTTTTACGCTGTCCACTGAGTTTGCATCTAACACATCACAAAGTTTTTCATCTAATAAGGTGTTACGTGCAATTAAGACTTCTTCTGTACCTGGTTTATACACATCTTCAGCCACAACACGACCTAACACTAATTCGCGAAGTGGAACTTTCTCATCGCCACCTTCGATTAATGGAGTCATGACTAAACCTTCGTGCGTACCACAGTCATCTTCAACGATCACTAAGTCTTGTGCTACGTCAACTAAACGACGAGTTAAGTAACCAGAGTTTGCTGTTTTTAATGCGGTATCCGCCAAACCTTTACGCGCACCGTGGGTTGAAATAAAGTACTGAAGTACGTTCAAACCTTCACGGAAGTTCGCTGTAATTGGAGTTTCGATGATCGAACCATCTGGACGCGCCATCAAACCACGCATACCTGCTAACTGACGAATCTGAGCTGCAGAACCACGCGCACCAGAATCAGCCATCATAAAGATACTGTTGAAAGAAGCTTGTTTCTCAGGATTACCTTCACGGTTGATAACTTCTTCCTGAGATAAGTTTTCCATCATTGCTTTCGCTACACGCTCATTTGCTGCAGCCCAAATATCGATGACTTTGTTATAACGCTCACCCGCTGTTACAAGACCAGATTGGAACTGTTCTTGAATTTCTGCCACTTCAGCTTCCGCTGCAGAAATAATTTCGTATTTTTTCTCTGGGATAACCATATCGTCGATACCCACAGAAGAACCTGAACGTGCAGCATAAGCAAAACCGGTATACATAATATGGTCAGCAAACATTACTGCTTCTTTCAAACCTAAACGACGATAAGCTTCGTTGATAAGTTTAGAAATTGCTTTTTTACCTAATGTTTGGTTAAACAATGAATAAGGCATACCTTTTGGCGCGATCATCCATAAGATTGCACGACCGATAGTGGTATCGGTTAATGTGGTTTTCTCTTCGAATTCGCCAGCTTCATTTTTCACATATTCAGTAATACGTACTTTAACGCGAGAATGTAATTCTGCTTCACCTGTGCGATATGCTTTTTCAGCTTCGCGCGGATCTTGCAATAACATGCCTTCACCTTTACCGTTCACTTTTTCACGGGTCATATAGTAAAGACCCAACACCACGTCTTGTGATGGAACGATAATAGGATCACCGTTTGCTGGTGAAAGTACGTTGTTGGTCGACATCATTAACGCACGCGCTTCTAACTGCGCTTCAAGTGTTAATGGTACGTGAACCGCCATTTGGTCACCATCGAAGTCCGCGTTGAACGCCGCACAAACAAGTGGGTGTAACTGGATTGCTTTACCTTCGATTAGAAGTGGTTCAAACGCTTGGATACCTAAACGGTGAAGTGTCGGTGCACGGTTCAATAGAATTGGGTGCTCACGAATAACTTCTGCCAAAATATCCCAAACGATCGCGTCTTCACGCTCAACCATTTTCTTAGCCGCTTTAATCGTCGTTGCATAACCACGGCTTTCTAATTTTGCATAGATAAACGGACGGAATAATTCCAATGCCATTTTCTTCGGTAAACCACATTGGTGTAAGTGCAAGTATGGACCTACAGTGATTACAGAACGGCCTGAATAGTCAACACGTTTACCTAATAAGTTTTGACGGAAACGACCTTGTTTACCTTTGATCATATCCGCAAGTGATTTCAATGGACGACGGTTAGAACCCGTAATCGCACGACCACGGCGACCATTATCTAATAACGCATCAACAGATTCTTGTAACATACGTTTTTCGTTGCGCACGATAATATCTGGTGCGATTAAATCTAATAAACGTTTTAAACGGTTGTTACGGTTGATCACGCGACGATATAGATCGTTTAAGTCAGAAGTTGCAAAACGGCCACCATCTAATGGTACTAACGGACGTAAATCTGGTGGAAGTACTGGTAATACAGTCATTACCATCCACTCTGGTTTATTACCAGACTGTTGGAACGCTTCTAATAATTTTTAAGCGTTTAGTGATTTTTCTTACGTTTTGTTTCAGAGTTAGTTTCTTGTAACTCTTCACGTAATTTTTCACATTCCACTTCAAGATCAATACCTTTAAGTAAATCTTGAATTGCTTCAGCACCCATTTTCGCTTCGAATTCATCTTGCCAACGGTCTTCTGCATCAAGGAATTGTTCTTCAGTTAATAACTGTCCACGCTCCAAATCGGTCATTCCCGGTTCGGTTACGATGTACATTTCAAAATAAAGCACACGTTCAATATCACGTAATGGCATATCTAGTAATAAACCGATACGGGACGGAAGTGATTTTAAAAACCAAATGTGTGCAACTGGACAAGCCAATTCAATGTGGCCCATACGTTCACGACGCACTTTAGTTTGTGTTACTTCTACACCACATTTTTCACAAATCACACCACGGTGTTTTAAGCGTTTATATTTACCGCATAAACATTCGTAATCTTTTACTGGCCCGAAAATACGTGCACAGAAAAGACCGTCACGCTCAGGTTTGAACGTACGATAGTTGATTGTTTCAGGTTTTTTAACTTCACCAAATGACCAAGAACGGATCATGTCTGGAGAAGCTAACCCAATTTTAATCACATCAAAATCTTCACTGGTTTTTGATTGTGCTTTTAAAAACTTAACTAAGTCTTTCACAAATAGTCTCCTGTCGGAGTTAAGGGTTTCAAAGTGCGGTCAAAAATATTTTGTTTTTTAACCGCACTTCGGCGATTTCTTCCTTTTGCTTCCCCCGCTGTACAGGGGAAGACCGGTTTGTCGATTACTCTTCGTCTAACTCGATATTCAAACCAAGTGAACGGATTTCTTTCATAATCACGTTGAAAGATTCCGGTGTACCCGGATCCATTTGTTGGTTGCCACCGACGATGTTTTTATACATCTTCGTACGACCATTCACATCATCGGATTTCACGGTTAACATTTCTTGTAAGGTGTAAGCTGCACCGTATGCTTCAAGTGCCCATACCTCCATCTCACCGAAACGTTGACCACCGAATTGTGCTTTACCACCAAGTGGTTGTTGAGTAACAAGACTATAAGAACCAGTTGAACGAGCATGCATTTTGTCATCAACTAAGTGGTTCAATTTGAGCATGTACATATAACCTACGGTTACTGGACGCTCGAATTTCTCACCAGTACGACCATCGTATAACGTGATCTGACCTGAAGTTGGTAAGCCACCAAGTTTCAACATTTCTTTGATTTCTTGCTCATCCGCACCATCAAATACTGGTGTTGCTACCGGTAAACCTTTACGTAGGTTTTCTGCTAAACGCATGATTTCGTCATCACTAAAGGTGCTTAAATCCACTTTTTGTGCGCCATGACCTAAATCGTATGCTTTTTGCATATAGCCACGAAGTTTCTCAACATCTTGTTTTTGTTTGATCATCGCATTGATTTGATCACCGATACCTTTAGCTGCTAAGCCTAAGTGGGTTTCTAAGATCTGACCGATGTTCATACGAGATGGTACACCCAGTGGGTTCAATACGATTTCAACCGGTTGACCGTTTTCATCGTATGGCATATCTTCCACAGGGTTGATTTTTGAGATAACACCTTTGTTACCATGACGACCCGCCATTTTATCACCTGGTTGGATATGACGTTTCACCGCTAGGTAAACTTTAACCACTTTTAACACGCCTGGTGCGAGGTCATCGCCTTTAATGATTTTCTTACGTTTTACTTCAAGTTTGTGTTCAAACTCTTTACGTAATTCTTCATATTGCTCAGCAAGCTGTTCTAATTGGTTTTGTTTTTCTTCATCTGAAATGGTTTGTTCTAACCATTTGGTGCGATCCATTTTATCTAATTGAGCCGCATCAATACCGCCAGCGATAAGTACATTACGCACACGAGCAAACAAGCCAGCTTCTAAGATTTCTAATTCATCAGAAAGGTCTTTCTTAGCTTGTTTTAACTGCATTTCTTCAATTTCTAATGCACGTTTGTCTTTTTCTACGCCATCACGAGTGAAGACTTGAACGTCAATTACAGTACCGCTTACGCTGTTTGGTACACGTAATGAAGAGTCTTTCACATCAGATGCTTTTTCACCGAAGATTGCACGTAACAATTTTTCTTCTGGTGTTAATTGCGTTTCGCCTTTAGGGGTTACTTTACCGACTAAGATGTCACCACCTTTAACTTCAGCCCCCACATAAACGATACCTGATTCATCCAATTTGCTTAATGCAGATTCACCTACGTTTGGAATATCCGCAGTGATTTCTTCAGAACCTAATTTAGTATCACGCGCCACACAAGATAATTCTTGAATATGGATTGTCGTGAAAGCGGTCTTGTTGTACAACACGCTCAGAAACTAACATTGAGTCTTCGAAGTTATAACCGTTCCAAGGCATGAACGCCACACGGATATTTTTGACCTAATGCTAATTCACCTAAGTCTGTTGAAGGACCATCTGCTAACACTTCACCACGGTTAATTGGATCGCCTAAATTCACACAAGGAATTTGGTTGATACACGTATTTTGGTTAGAACGGGTGTATTTAATTAAGTTATAAATATCGATACCCGCTTCGCCTGCTACGGTTTCGTCTTCATTTACTTTGATAACGATACGAGAAGCATCAACATATTGAACTGTACCACCACGTTTCGCTACAACCGCCACGCCTGAGTCAAGTGCGATTGGTTTTTCCATACCTGTACCCACTAACGGCTTATCAGCACGTAAAGTAGGAACCGCTTGACGTTGCATGTTCGCACCCATTAAGGCACGGTTCGCATCGTCATGCTCTAAGAATGGAATTAACGCTGCAGCCACAGATACCACTTGTTGGGTTGAAACGTCCATATAATGAATTTCTTCTGGTTTATAAAGACCAGATTCACCACGTTCACCACGAGCAGTAACGAATGCATCTGTAAAGCGATTGTTCTCATCAAGGTTTGAGTTCGCCTGTGCAATGATGTAGTTTGCTTCATCAATTGCAGATAAATATTCGATTTCTTCGGTTACTTGGCCATCAACCACTTTACGATATGGGGTTTCTAAGAAACCGTAATCATTCGTACGCGCAAACGCAGAAAGTGAGTTGATCAAACCGATGTTTGGACCTTCAGGGGTTTCAATTGGACATAAACGACCATAGTGGGTGTTATGTACGTCACGCACCTCAAAACCTGCGCGTTCACGTGTCAAACCACCTGGACCTAATGCAGAAATACGACGTTTGTGTGTTACTTCTGATAATGGGTTGTTTTGGTCCATGAATTGCGAAAGTTGTGAAGAACCAAAGAATTCTTTCACTGCCGCAGAAATTGGTTTCGGATTAATTAAGTCTTGTGGCGTGATCGCATCTAAATCGCCTAAAGATAAACGCTCTTTAACCGCTCTTTCTACACGAACTAAACCAATACGGAATTGGTTTTCTGCCATTTCACCCACAGAACGAATACGACGGTTACCCAAGTGGTCAATATCATCCACTTCACCACGACCATTACGGATGTCGATGAGTTTTTTCATCACACGAATGATATCGTCGTTACTTAAAATACCAGTACCCTCGCCTTCAGGAATACCTAACGAGCGATTAAACTTCATACGACCTACTGCAGATAAATCATAACGTTCTGCAGAGAAGAATAAGTTATTGAATAATGCTTCAGAAGATTCTGGTGTAGGTGGTTCACCTGGACGCATCATACGATAAATTTCATATAACGCACTTACACGATCGTAAGTTGGATCAACACGTAATGTTTCAGAGATATATGGACCGTAATCTAAGTCATTAGTGAATAATGTTTCGATCACTTTATAGCCTGCTTGCGATAATTTCGCTAACACTTCTAAAGAAATCTCGCCATTTGCTGGGCAAATGATTTCACCTGATTCAAGATCTACATAATCTTTCGCTGCAACTTTACCTGCGATATATTCAGTTGGCACTTCAACTTGTGTCACATTATCTTTTTCTAATGCTTTGATGTGACGAGCAGTGATACGACGACCGCGTTCTACATAGACTTTGCCATTTGCTTCGATATCAAATGTCGCCGTTTCACCACGTAGACGTTCTGGCACTAATGTCATTAATAATTTATTGCCAGCGATTTCGAAAGTTACTTTGTCGAAGAATAAGTTTAAAATTTCTTCAACAGTGTAACCTAACGCACGTAAAATAATGGTTGCCGGTAATTTACGACGGCGGTCAATACGTGCATATAAGTTATCTTTTGGATCAAATTCGAAATCTAACCAAGAACCACGGTAAGGGATGATACGTGCGTTATAAAGCACTTTACCTGAAGAGTGTGTTTTACCTTTATCAGAATCAAAGAATACGCCCGGGCTACGGTGTAATTGTGAAACGATAACACGCTCAGTACCATTGATGACAAAGGTACCGTTGTCAGTCATTAATGGGATTTCACCCATATATACTTCACTTTCTTTAATGTCTTTGACTGCGCGTGATGAAGATTCTTTATCGTAGCTAACCAAACGTAATTTTACGCGTAAACCTGCTGCATAAGTTGAACCACGAATTTGGCATTCACGTACATCAAATTCAGGCTCTTCTAAACGGTAATCAACATATTGTAATTCTGTATAACCGTTATTACTTACGATTGGGAAAACAGAACGGAATGCAGCTTCTAAGCCTTGTTGACCTTCAGGATCTTTTTGAATGAATTTATCAAAAGAATCTAATTGGATGGTTAATAAATAAGGTACATTTAAAACTTGCGGACGTTTGCCGAAGTCTTTACGAATTCGTTTTTTCTCAGTATAGGAGTAACCCATTATTGGTTTTCCTCTGTAAATTTTAGTGAGACCGAGCTGATATAAAAAAGTGCGGTCAAATTGATTGACGCTTTTATTTATATCGGAGATTGACGCCGTTTTGGATACCGCACTCTGAACCTTACTTCTGTAGTGGGTTACTTAAATTAAAACGTCTGATTAATTTAAGTGGAAACAGATACCATTAAACGGAAAATGCCTATCTGTTTTTTGTGCTGTTTTTTTGATAGCACAAAATGGCTGATGGTAAACCACCAGCCATTAAGCCTGAGAAACAGGACATAAGTGAATCAAAAATTATTTGATTTCTACTTTTTGCACCAGCTTCTTCTAATTCTTTCTTAAGTGCTTCAGCTTCTTCTTTAGAAATGCCTTCTTTTTAAGTTAGCTGGAGCAGATTCAACTAAGTCTTTAGCTTCTTTTTAAGCCTAAACCAGTTGCACCACGTACTGCTTTTGATAACTGCTACTTTGTTAGCACCAGCTTCAGCAAGAACTACGTCGAATTCAGTTTTTTTCTTCTGCCGCTGCTGCTGCCGCCAGCTGCTGGAGCTGCTGCTACTGCTGCTGCAGAAACGCCGAATTTTTCTTCCATCGCTGCGATTAATTCAACGATTTCAGTTACAGATTTAGAAGCAATCGCTTCAATGATTTGTTCGTTAGTTAATGACATAACAATCAATTCCTAAAATTAATAAAGTTAAATGAAGTAAGAAACGCTTAATGATTAAGCTGCTTCTTGTAATTTGTCGCGTAATGCCGCAAAAGTGCGAACAAGTTTGCCTGCCGCAGCTTCTTTCATTGTGCCCATTAAACGTGCAATTGCTTCTTCGTAAGTTGGTAATGTTGCTAAGAATTCAACATCTTGGATCTTACCTTCAAAGGCTGCACCTTTAATTTCAAACTTATCGTTTGCTTTAGCAAAATCTTTGAACAAACGTGCTGCTGCACCTGGGTGTTCATTAGAGAATGCGATAAGTGTTGGACCTACAAACGTATCTTGTAAGCATTCGAAATCAGTGCCTTCAACCGCACGACGTAATAAAGTATTACGAACAACGCGCATTGTCACACCCAGCTTCACGAGCTGCTTTACGTAATTCAGTCATTTTATCAACAGTTACACCACGAGAATCCGCGATTACTGCTGAAAGTGCACCTTTGGCTGCTTCATTTACTTCAGCAACAATTGCTTGTTTGTCTTGAAGATTTAATGCCATTGGCTTTTAGCTCCTGAATACACTCCGATTTCTCGGAATTAATTTTACCTCATCGAAAGAGTTATCTTTCAGACTAGGACGACTTCGGTGCCCAGAAGCAAGAAATATTCTTATTCTGTTCACCATCTACGTAGGATTATTAAGACGATTATTGCTAACCATTCCCTACGGTCTTGGACGGGGCTTGAATAGGTCAAGCACCAACCAGAAATTTTACGCTAAGCGTAATTTAGGAGCGAGATTATAGTGATTAATCTCGCTCTTGTAAAGTCTATTGTAGAAAAAATCTGCAGATTCTAACCGCACTTTGCGATTATTTTCTTACAGCAATTGCTTCGATTTCCACACCTACATCTTTTCGGTAATCGAGCGACTTCTACACAAGAACGTGCTGGGAAATTCGGATGATTATTTTCTTTAAAGAATTTCTCGTACTCTGCATTTACTGCAGCAAAATCATTCAGATCTTTCACAAACACTGTAGTTTTCACAATATCACCCACGGTCAAACCCGCTTGTTCAATAATCGCTTTCACATTCTCTAAAGATTGACGAGCTTGAGCCACAATATCTTTCGGCACTTCACCATTCGCCGGATTAACGGGAATTTGTCCAGATGTTAAAACTAAATTACCTAAATCTACCGCTTGAACATAAGGGCCGATTGCGGCTGGGGCTTTTTCTGTATGAATGATTTTAGTCATGATATTCTCCTTTAATCTTGACGTATAAACACGCTTGCTATCCTAACATATAAGTGTCTTAATCACTTATATGAGTATTCTTAATCAATCTCTTTTAATACATCATCAGAGAGTTCTTTCTGTGAACCTTCTTTCACTTTGCCATCATTTACTTTAAATTCTAAATTCTGATAATAAGCTTCGCGGAAAGTGACATAAGGATCTTGTGCTTGATTTAGCAACTCGGTTTGGTCCAATGTTTTCGAGCGTTTATCTACCGCTTGCACACCGTATTTCACAAGTGACCACGGACCACCTACCCAATTCCAGAACGGATAGGTATAAGCTGCATCAACTACTGCCCCCGTTAATTGACGAGGTGTCGTCGCATTATAGATAGGCAATACAATATAGGCTCCCGCATCTACACCATAGGTGCCCAATGTTTCACCAAAGCTACGTTGATCATAAACCTGTAATTCCTTGCTTGCACTTGCAAAGTCAAATAAGCCACCGATACCAAAGGTTGAGTTAATCCAGAAAGCGGTTGAAAGTGAACAAAGGCTTTTTTCGGCTCACCTTCTAATAAACGGTTAACAAAGCTCACTGGCTCATCTAAGTTATTTGCCACATTGGATAAACCTTTTGTGACTGGTGTCGGCACGTAATCACGCCAGCCTTTTGCTGCTGGTTCCAACACATAGCGATCCATGACTTTATAGTTAAAATCAAACATCGTACGGTTAAAACCTTCTAATTTATCATTACGTTCACCATCAGCTTTGGTTGCACAACCTGTTAAAACAGCCGTTGCCATTAAGCCTACTGCAAGTAAAGGTGCTTTTTTCATTCCACTTTCCTATTACAAAAAATTGTCTTTATTCTAACCAACTTGAAAGATAACTACAAAAGAATTTATTTAAGCCTTGAGATTGCTCTTTTCTGTTAGCCATTATTGAAATCGTATTTTTAGTTTTCAAAAAAATCACTTTTGTTCCTGCATAAACAAAAAGTGCGGTTATTTCTAACCGCACTTTCTTATCTATTAAATTAAAGTTTTGCTGAAAGCATTGCTTCTAATTTCTCTTGGTCAACTGCAAATTTGCGAATCCCTCTGCTAATTTCTCAACAGCCATCGCGTCGCTGTTATGTTGCCAGTAGAATTCTGCTTCAGTTAATGGTTGAGGTTTCGCTTTTTACTTCACCTTTTGTAGTCTAGTTTACGTACAAGTGCGGTTGGATTTTCTTGTAATTCTTTGAGTAAAGCGGGAGCGATTGTTAAACGATCACAACCTGCTAATTCAATAATTTCACCGACATTACGGAAACTTGCACCCATTACCACTGTTTTATAACCGTATTCTTTGTAGTAGTTATAAATTTTAGTTACAGAAATAACACCAGGGTCTTCTGCCGGAGCATATTCTTTTTTATCGGTATTTGCTTTGTACCAGTCTAAGATACGACCTACGAATGGCGAAATTAAATAAACACCCGCTTCAGCACATGCACGAGCTTGCGCTTCGGAGAATAATAAGGTTAAGTTACAGTTAATGCCTTCTTTTTCAAGAATTTCTGCTGCACGAATACCTTGCCATGTTGAAGCAATTTTGATCAAAATACGATCATTTGAAATGCCTGCCGCATTATAAAGTGCGATAAGTTTACGTGCTTTTTCAACGGTTGCTTGGGTATCGTAAGAAAGGCGAGCATCTACTTCTGTTGAAATGCGTCCTGGAACAATTTTTAAAATTTCTAAACCGATGTTTACCGCTAATTTATCTTCTGCATCAATTAATTGTTGCGTTTTGTCTGCACTTTGTGCTTTTGCATAAGCAACCGCTTCATCAATTAATGGTGCATATTGTGGTAATGCTGAAGCACTTAAAATTAAAGATGGGTTTGTTGTTGCATCTTGCGGTTGGTATTTTTTAATGGCATCAATATCGCCAGTATCAGCCACAACAACGGTCATACTACGAAGTGAATCTAACTGAGTTGTCATTATATTCTCCTTGAATGGATTTGTTTGAATTCAATTGTCTTACGATAGCATAATTAGCTTTAAAAGGGTAATTCGTCTAGGAAAATATTTACGATAGGAAAAACCAATACATCCTAGATTTCCCTCTCATATCATCACTTTTAGCAATTTTTTTAGCGATTTATTAGACACAAATCACAAAAACTCAATTTTTTTCTTCAAATAATTTCCTGACAAATCTTTACAAAAATGAATTTTTTTGAGCTAATAAGTGGAAGACTCTTTATAAAAAAATATCGCCTAATGACAAGGAGGCTCAAATGCAACACAAACTACTCTTCTCAGCAATCGCTCTTGCTCTTTCCTATTCTGCGCAAGCAGTTATAGTGCCTGAAGGAACACAATTAGATGAAAAACAGCATATCGTCATCAATAACGGGGCTGAACCACAAAGTTTTGACCCACAAAAAAACCGAAGGTGTGCCAGAATCTGCCGTTGCTTATCAATTACTTGAAGGCTTAGTCACCTCAGACTCTGAAGGTAAACTTCAACCAGGTGTGGCTGAAAGCTGGGAAAATACACCTGACTTCAAAACTTGGACATTCCATTTACGTAAAGATGCTAAATGGTCAAACGGCGATCCTGTTACCGCGCACGATTTCGTATTTGCGTGGCGTCGTTTAGTGGATCCTGCAACTGCCGCACCTTACGCAAGTTACTTAAGTTATTTACAAGTTGAAAATGCGCAAGACATTATTGACGGCAAGAAAAAACCGGCTGAATTAGGTGTAGAAGCAAAAGATGATTACACTTTTGTGGTTCATGCAACCAATCCAGTGCCTTATGCAGTCAGTTTAACGACTCACCAATCCTTATTGCCATTACCACAAAAAGTAGTCGAAAAATTGGGTGATGCATGGGTGAAAAAAGAAAACTATGTAGGTAACGGTGCCTATAAACTGGCTAACCACATCATTAACGAAAAAATCGAATTTGAACGTAACCCACTTTATTGGAACGATAAAGAAACCGTAATCAATAGTGCGACATTCCTCGCCATTGAAAACCCTAGTACTGATGTGGCGCGTTATCGTGCGGGCGATTTAGACATGACCAATTATGGTTTACCGCCAGAACAATTCGCTAAATTACAAAAAGAATTGCCAGGCGAAGTATACATTACTCGTACCCTAGCAACGTATTCTTATGAATTAAACAATAAGAAAGCGCCTTTTGATAACGTGAATATTCGTAAAGCCTTGAACTTATCCCTTGATCGTAATGTGATCACCGATAAAGTATTGGGCCAAGGTCAAACACCAACCTACGTGTTTACCCCAACTTACATCGAAGAAGGTCATCTTATTCAACAACCTGCTTATTCAAAGAACCGATGGCACAACGTAATGAAGAAGCCATTAAACTCTTAGAAGAAGCTGGTTACAGCAAAGCGAATCCGTTGAAATTCACCATTCTTTACAATACCAATGAAAACCACAAAAAAGTGGCCATTGCTGCAGCATCTATGTGGAAAGCAAACACCAAAGGTTTAATTGATGTGAAATTAGAAAACCAAGAGTGGAAAACTTACATTGATAGCCGTCGTGCAGGCCGTTACGATGCAGCGCGTGCAGGCTGGAATGCGGATTACAACCAAGCCACAACATTCGGCAACTATTTCTTATCTAATTCGAGTAACAATACCGCAAAATATGCGAACCCTGAATATGATAAAGCCATTGCTGAATCTTATGTCGCAACGGATGCGGAAGGTCGTGCAAAAGCCTACGCAAAAGCCGAAGAAATTCTTGCAAAAGATTTCGGTATCGTGCCAATTTTTAACTATGTGAATCCACGCTTAGTGAAACCTTACGTAAAAGGCTATTCAGGCAAAGATCCACAAGATCACATTTACTTACGCAACCTTTATATTATTAAACATTAATTCGTTGCTCGTATTTAAGTGCGGTTAAAAATTATCGTATTTTTTGACCGCACTTTTCGCCCATTTTGGTTGGAGTTATTATGCTCAAATTTATTTTTAAACGGCTGTTGGAAGCCTTACCAACGCTGTTTATTTTAATTACTTTTTCCTTCTTTCTGATGCGTCTCGCCCCTGGTAGCCCGTTCACCTCAGAACGTGCTTATCCACCAGAAGTCATGGCAAATATCGAAGCGAAGTATCATTTGAATGAACCTTTGTATAAACAATACTTTCTTTATTTGGAAAAATCTCTCCCAAGGTGATTTTGGCCCCTCTTTTAAATATAAAGATCAATCGGTCAATGATTTAATCGCATCAGCCTTCCCGGTTTCCTTAAAATTGGGGATGGTCGCTTTTGCCTTTGCTGTGGTATTAGGTGTCACAGCGGGTACGCTCGCCGCACTCAATCAAAATAGTCGCTGGGATTATATTCTAATGAGCTTTTCAATGCTTGGGGTCATTATGCCAAGCTTTGTCTTCGCACCAGTCTTAGTACTGATTTTCGCCATTTATTTGGGTTGGTTACCCGCTGGCGGTTGGAATGGCGGTTCAGCAATGTACATTATTTTACCCGTTGCCTCATTAACTATCGCTTATGTTGCAGGGATTGCGCGTATCATGCGCGGATCCATGATTGAAGTACTGCATTCCAACTTTATTCGTACCGCTAAAGCCAAAGGGCTTTCAACCTCAAGAATCATTTTAAAACATGCTTTACGCCCGGCTCTTTTACCTGTGATTACCTATTTAGGGCCAGCTTTTGTGGGGATTATTACCGGCTCAATGGTCATCGAAAGCGTGTTTGGTTTACCCGGCATGGGGTTATTATTTGTAAACGGTGCATTAAACCGTGATTATTCTTTAGTTTTAAGTCTCACCATTTTAGTGGGCACATTAACCATTTTATTTAATGCGATTGTGGATATTTTATACGCTATCATCGATCCAAAAATTCGTTATTAAGGATAAGTTATGACAGATTATCGTACTCAGCCGATTAATCAGAAAAATGCGGATTTTGTGGAACAAGTGGCTGACCGTATTGAAGAAATGCAACTGGAAGGCCGCAGCCTATGGCAAGATGCGAAACGCCGTTTTTTCCGCAATAAAGCGGCCGTTGCCAGTCTGATTATTTTGGCGTTTATTATTGTATTTATTACCGTAGCACCTTGGTTCTTCCCATTTACCTATGAAGATACCGATTGGAATATGATGAGCTCCCCACCAACAATGGAAGGCTATCACTTCTTCGGTACCGATGCCTCGGGTCGAGACTTATTGATACGTACTGCTATTGGTGGACGTATTTCATTATTAGTAGGTATTGCGGGTGCTTTCATTTCCGTAACCATCGGTACAATTTATGGGGCTATTTCTGGTTATGTAGGCGGTAAAACAGATATGTTGATGATGCGCTTTTTAGAGATTCTCAGCTCATTTCCATTTATGTTCTTCGTCATTTTGTTGGTGACCCTTTTTGGCCAAAACATTTTCTTAATTTTTATCGCAATCGGGGCGATTGCTTGGCTTGGTCTTGCTCGTATCGTACGTGGTCAAACGCTTAGTTTGAAAAATAAAGAATTCGTCGAAGCCGCCATCGTTTGTGGCGTGTCTCGTCGCCAAATCATTTTTAAGCACATCATTCCAAATGTATTGGGCTTAGTGGCAGTTTACGCCTCGCTTGAAGTACCTGGACTTATTCTTTTCGAATCATTCTTAAGTTTCTTAGGCTTAGGAACACAAGAGCCGATGAGTAGCTGGGGCGCACTATTAAGTGATGGAGCAGCACAAATGGAAGTCTCGCCTTGGCTATTAATTTTCCCGGCATTTTTCCTTTGTCTCACGCTGTTTTGTTTTAACTTTATCGGTGACGGGTTGCGTGATGCACTCGATCCAAAAGATAGATAGGAGCGAATCATGAATCCTTTATTAGATGTAAAAAATCTCTACGTTCGCTTCAAAACACCAGATGGCATCGTCACTGCAGTGAATGATTTAAACTTCACACTTAATGCGGGAAGCACGCTCGGCATCGTGGGTGAAAGTGGTTCAGGCAAATCACAAACTGCCTTTGCGTTAATGGGCTTATTGGCGGCCAATGGTACAGTGGAAGGTTCCGCCATCTTTGAAGGTAAAGAATTGGTTAATTTACCGAAGGCTGAATTGAATAAAATCCGTGCCGAGCAAATTTCCATGATTTTCCAAGATCCGATGACCTCTCTCAACCCTTACATGAAAATCGGTGAACAACTCATGGAAGTCCTGCAATTACACAAAGGTTATGATAAACAAACTGCCTTTGCTGAATCGGTGAAAATGTTGGATGCGGTCAAAATGCCGGAAGCGAAAAAACGCATGGGCATGTATCCACACGAGTTTTCAGGTGGTATGCGTCAACGGGTGATGATTGCGATGGCCTTATTATGCCGTCCAAAACTACTCATTGCAGATGAACCAACAACCGCTTTGGATGTGACCGTTCAAGCACAAATCATGACTTTATTAAATGAGCTAAAAACGTGAATTTAATACTGCGATTATTATGATTACCCATGATCTTGGTGTAGTGGCAGGGTATCTGCGATCAAGTTATGGTGATGTATGCTGGGCGAACCATGGAATACGGCTCTGCAGAACAGATTTTTCTATCATCCGACTCATCCTTATTCCATTGGCTTAATGGATGCGATTCCTCGCTTAGACGGCAATGAGGAACACTTGGTAACCATTCCTGGCAATCCACCGAATTTATTGCATTTGCCAAAAGGTTGCCCATTCTCACCACGTTGCCAATTTGCTACCGAACAATGCCAAACTGCGCCCAAACTGACTACATTTAATCACAGTCAATTACGTAATTGTTGGTTACCCGCGGAGAAATTTAACCTATGACAGTCTCAAACAACAAAGAATTACTCCTTGAAGTCAATCACTTAGGCGTTAGTTTTAAAATTAAAAATGAGAAATCCCTTTTCTTCGCCAAACCGCAAACCTTAAAAGCGGTAAAGGATGTCTCCTTTAAACTTTATGCAGGTGAAACCCTTGGCGTAGTAGGTGAATCTGGTTGCGGTAAATCCACACTTGCACGCGCTATTATCGGTTTAGTCGAAGCGAGTGAAGGGGAAATCTTGTGGCTTGGTAAAAATTTACGAAAACAATCAGCGAAACAATGGAAAGAAACGCGTAAAGATATTCAAATGATTTTCCAAGATCCGCTCGCCTCTCTCAATCCGCGAATGAATATTGGTGAAATCATTGCTGAGCCATTAAAGATCTACCAACCGCACTTAAGCGCCGCTGAAGTGAAAGAAAAAGTGCAAGCTATGATGTTGAAAGTCGGGCTTTTACCAAACTTGATTAACCGCTATCCACATGAATTTTCTGGTGGTCAATGTCAGCGTATCGGTATTGCTCGCGCGTTAATCATTGAGCCGAAAATGATCATTTGTGATGAGCCCGTTTCTGCGTTAGATGTATCGATTCAGGCACAGGTGGTGAATCTATTGAAATCCCTACAAAAAGAAATGGGGCTTTCCTTAATTTTCATCGCTCATGATTTAGCGGTGGTAAAACACATTTCTGACCGCGTATTGGTGATGTATTTAGGTAATGCCATGGAATTAGGCAGCGATGAGGAAGTGTATAACAACACTAAACATCCTTATACCAAAGCCTTAATGTCTGCTGTTCCGATTCCCGATCCGAAATTGGAACGCAATAAGTCCATCGAATTACTTGAAGGTGAGCTACCTTCGCCAATTAATCCGCCGTCTGGTTGCGTGTTCCGTACTCGCTGCCTAAAAGCCGATGAAAATTGTGCGAAACAAAAACCACCTTTCACCAGCCAAAACAACAGCCATTTTGTGGCTTGCTTGAAGGTCTTATAAAACAAAAAGTGCGGTCAACATTCGCCGCACTTTTTACTTTTACAATTCTAATTTTTCTTCAATCACTTTAGCCAAATCATCTAGCATTGCATAGCGTTTGCGATACATAGAACGTTTCTTACTCGGTACCTCATCAAGATTTCTATCGATCTCTAAAGGCAATTCCCAATAGTCTTTCAACTGTCCATCTGATTCAGAAAAAATCGCATCATAATCTACAACATAATGTGAACTTTGAATAAAACGCGATTTATTTTGATATTTTTGAGGAATACCTAACAATTGATTAAAACCTAATGCTTTCGTCAATGCTTTCATCGTTTCTACCATCAAATAAGCAGGGCGTAAACCATGGCAAGTTTTTGTAAGTTGCTTCACCATCTCTTTGGAACCTTCAAAATTGGGTCCCTGCACCACAGAAATAAGTAATGCCTCATCAAGTTTGGCAAAAGTAAGCAAATACACTAATTCATTACGTGGTTTATGCCATAATTCCAATACCCAATAGCCTTCCATCGGTTGGTGCGTGGTCATCGACAATGTCATCTCAAAATCAGGAATCACTTCACCAAAACTTAATGGCGTTTTATAAATGAGTACTGAAAGTGCGGTCAATTTTTTTCAGGTAAAAAAAGTAGATTGTCGCAGATAGCTTGGAAACGCTGTTTGCTATTAAAACGTTTATCTAAAAAACGATAAACTAATGGGTAGCTATAATCTGCACGCTCATTTAATAATGTGACAAGAAAAGGATGCTGATTAATAAATTGCTCAAAATGAGCAATTGATCCTCGATGTAAAAAAGAACGAAGACGATAACGTAGGCGCTTAAGCGCATAAGAACGCCCTGGTCTATCGGGATAAACGGCTTCCGCTTTTTGGCCAGCGATATTGATTCTCTTGAGATTCCATAGTAAAAAAATAATTAAAGATACTTTAAATCAATGCAAAGCGCGCATTCTCTCATAATTTCAGCAATTTTTCTATTTGTGATATGCTAGGCGCAATTAATGAAAGGAACAATTATGTCTGAAATTAAACTGAATTATCATAAAACGCATTTTCTTACGAGCGCCCCCAATATTCGTTCCATCCCAGAAGATACAGGGATTGAAATTGCGTTTGCAGGGCGTTCAAATGCAGGAAAATCAACCGCACTTAATGCATTAACCAATCAGAAAAGCTTAGCTCGAACCTCTAAAACCCCTGGTAGAACACAGCTCATCAACCTTTTTGAGGTGGAGCCGAATTGTAAACTAGTGGATTTACCTGGCTATGGCTATGCTGCCGTTCCTGAAAAAATGAAAATCGAGTGGCAAAAATCCCTCGGGGAATATTTGCAAAAACGAGAATGTTTAGGCGGACTTGTTGTTTTAATGGATATTCGCCATCCTTTAAAAGATCTCGATCAACAAATGATAGAATGGGCAGTTTCTGCTGATTTACCGGTTATGCTACTTTTAACTAAAGCGGATAAACTCAGCCAAAGTGCACGTAGCAAACAAGTCAAAATGGTACGTGAAGCGATTTTACCCTTCCAAGGTGATATTCAAGTAGAGGCTTTTTCTGCACAAAATAAAATTGGTATTGATAAATTGGCTGCCAAGTTAGATAGTTGGTTTGCCCCACTTTTCGCGTAGTTTTTTATCAAGAAAAAGTAATTTCTGCGATCAAGATCGCAAAAAAAGCACAGAATGTATGATTTCATTCTGTGCTTTTTTTATAGTGCGAAAATCTGATTATTTTTGACCGCACTTTAAGGAATCTGAATGTCTCTTGCCATTGTTTATAGCCGTGCCTCAATGGGCGTACAAGCCCCTCTTGTTACCATTGAGGTACACTTAAGTAACGGAAAACCTGGATTTACCTTAGTTGGCCTACCCGAAAAAACTGTAAAAGAAGCGCAAGATCGTGTCAGAAGTGCATTAATGAATGCGCAGTTCAAATATCCTGCCAAACGCATCACCGTAAATCTTGCACCGGCTGATTTACCCAAAGAAGGGGGACGATTTGATTTACCCATTGCGATAGGTATCTTGGCTGCATCAGATCAATTAGATGGTAGCCGTTTAAAACAATTTGAATTCGTTGGTGAACTCGCATTAACGGGTGAATTACGTGGCGTACACGGTGTCATTCCTGCCATTTTAGCAGCTCAAAAAGCGAAACGCGCACCCATTATCGCTTATCAAAATGCCAATGAGGCGTCGCTTGTCTCAGAGCAAGAGACTTATTTCGCTAAAAACCTTTTAGAGGTCGTGCAATTCTTAAATAATCAAGATAAATTACCTTTGGCCTCATTACTTGTACAAGAAAGTGCAGTCAGATTTTCAGCTAAAAATCACTTAGATTTGACGGATATTATTGGTCAGCAACATGCGAAACGAGCACTAACAATAGCTGCCGCAGGTCAGCACAACCTACTCTTTTTAGGTCCTCCCGGTACAGGTAAAACTATGTTAGCAAGTCGTCTCACCGCATTACTCCCTGAAATGACTGATTCAGAAGCCATTGAAACCGCTTCGGTTACGAGTTTAGTACAAAATGAATTAAATTTTCATAACTGGAAACAACGACCGTTTCGAGCACCACATCATAGTGCCTCTTTGCCAGCCTTAGTAGGTGGAGGAACCATTCCAAAACCAGGCGAAATATCGCTCGCACATAATGGCGTACTTTTTCTTGATGAATTGCCTGAGTTTGAGCGTAAAGTACTGGATGCACTCCGCCAGCCATTAGAAAGTGGAGAAATTATTATTTCGCGAGCCAATGCTAAAATCCAATTTCCTGCTCGCTTTCAATTAGTTGCGGCGATGAATCCAAGTCCAACGGGGCATTATACTGGAACACATAACCGCACCTCGCCACAACAAGTGATACGTTATTTAAATCGCCTTTCTGGCCCATTTTTAGATCGTTTTGATTTATCCATTGAAGTGCCCCTTCTGCCACAAGGTAGCTTACAGAATACTGGAGATAGAGGCGAAACAAGCCAACAAGTAAGAGAAAAAGTGTTAAAAGTGAGAGAAATTCAACTTGCTCGAGCAGGCAAGATCAATGCATATCTTTCAAGCAAAGAAATTGAACGAGACTGTAAATTACAAGATAAAGATTCACTATTTCTTGAGAATGCACTGAATAAGCTAGGGCTTTCAGTAAGAGCCTACCATCGAATTTGAAAGTCTCACGCACAATTGCCGATTTGAATGGCGAAAAAGAGATACAACAACCTCATTTAGCAGAAGCGCTAGGATATCGGGCAATGGATCGGTTGTTACAGAAATTATCTGCCGCTTAAAAAATAAAAGGGCGAATGATTAGCCCTTTTTTATCTTCTATTCTTAATAATAAGAATGTTCACCACGTTGGTGTTCTGTTACGTCTCTTGCACCTTTTAATTCATTCGGGAAGAGCGAAACTAACTGTTTTTCTACCCCGTCTTTTAGGGTGACATCAACCATTGAACAACCATTACAGCCACCACCGAATTGTAGAACAGCATAACCATCATCAGTAATTTCAATTAACGTGATTTTACCGCCATGGCTAGCTAATTGTGGGTTGATTTGTGTTTGAATCACATACTCTACGCGCTCGATTAAAGGCGCATCATCTGCAACTTTACGCATTTTTGCGTTAGGCGCTTTTAAAGTCAGTTGAGCCCCAAGCTCTTCTGTTACATAATCAATTTCCGCATCTTCTAAAAACGGTAAGCTTATTTCATCTACAAATGCTGAAAAAGTATCGTATTTCATTTCGGTATCAGTCGCTTCAACTGAATTTGGCGGGCAATAGGACACGCCACATTCTGCTCCTGGCGTACCCGGATTCACAACAAAAATACGAATATTTGTACCTTCTTCTTGCGTATCTAAAAGTTTCCGAAAATGTGCTTGTGCAGCATCTGAAATAAAAATTTGTTCCATAAATAAAGTCCTAATATTTGATATAATATGTTAAGAATAATACTCCGATATGGCAATTTTTTCTACATTTATTCCTATTTTTATAGATATAGATGAATCCTATCTTTAACAGAATTTAAGCTCTCGCTAAACCCCATACCTGAATTTCTTTTACACCTAATTTTCGAAGCTGTTTGGCTATCTCTGCCAACGTTGAGCCGGTTGTAATCACATCATCCACCAAAGCAACGCGTTCATAAGGAAAAGGCTTTTTGGTATTCACTGCAAAAGCATTTTTAAGATTGTGTCGTCGATCTTTCGCCGTTAAACCTCGCTGAGTATGAGTATGTTTAATCCGTTTCACCACATGATTACAGTTAGGCACATCACACCAACGACTTAACCAATTAGCCAATAAATCAGCCTGATTATAGCCCCGTTGCCACTGTCGAAAATGATATAGCGGTACGGGGATAATCGCTTGTGGCAGAGAGAGCCCATGTGTTCGTCTCGCCTCTCGCACCGCAAGATAAAGCAAACGCGATAAACTCCGATCTAACCAAAACTGTTTTTGGAATTTAAAACGATGAATAAGTGAAGAAAGCGGTTCAAGGTAATGCCCAATAATCACAATACGATCCCAAGCAGGTTCATTTCTCAAACAATGTCCACAGCCCATTGCATAATGCTGCAAGGGTGAACCACATCGCCCGCAATAAGGGAAAGTTTTAATTTGCTTCTGACATCGACTGCACAATCCATTTCGCCCAAGATGAATAGATCGCTTGCAATGCACACAGCTAAACTGAAAAAAATGGGAAAACATAAAAGAAATTGACCGCACTTTATTTTTTCACTTTTTCAACTTGCTTAAAATGCTTTTCTTTTCTAGCCATTTCCATTCTTTCACCTTGTTTTAAATATGAGGTGTCACAAAAATGACGAGTTCTCGTTTTTGATGACGTTCACTTTCCTTACTGAATAAGCGCTTAATACCTGGAATATCGCCCAATAATGGTACTTTATCGACACCTTTCGTGATCGTATCGTGGAATACACCACCCAATACAATTGTTTCACCATCTTTGGCAAAAACTTGCGTATTGATTTCTTGTTTATCAATAGATACGACTTCATTTTGCCCGTAAGCCACGCGATTCCCTGGGGAATTTTGACTCACTAATAAATCCAATAAAATATTATTATCCTTCGAAATATGCGGCGTGACTTCCAATCCTAAGACAGCCTCGCGAAACTCTACTGATTGGGTGTCATTTTTCCCATTTGTCACCACATAAGGAATTTCTGTCCCTTGTTTGATGCTTGCACTTTTCTTATTGGTCGTGAGTAAGCGAGGGCTTGCAATAATTTCTACGTTATTTTCACGTTCAAGTGCGGTCAATTCTAAATCTAACAATCGACCATTAATTTTGGCTACTTGAAGTGCTAATGAGCCAGCTGGCGTGACCGTTGTCGCAAAATTCACATTTAAATTATTACTGATATTGCTAAACCCATTCGCATCTAAACTGCCACCCACTCGATGGGCTGCCTCAGTAGGATTAAAAATGCCCCAACGCACACCTAATTCTTTTAGGCTTTCATCGGTAATCGTCACAATACGTGCTTCAATGACAATTTGCTCAATAGGTTTATCCAGCTCTGCAATTAATTTTTTGATATTTTTAAGTGAACGTGCATCATCCTGAATCAGTAATACATTGCTTCGATCATCAAATGTAATTGTGCCGCTAGGTGAAAAGCAAAGAACCGCTCCCTGTGGTTAAAGATTTCATCACATCAGAAGCCTTAGCAAAATGCAGTTTAACCGTTGTACTCACAAGTGGTGTTTCACTAGGCAAACTTTCTCCGCTAATCGCCATAGGTTCTGTTATTTTTCTCTGAATATTGTTCATGTTGAGAAGGCTTACCTAAATAATAAATATCATTTTCTTGATAAAAAGAGAGCCCTTTGATTTTTGCAACAGAACGCAATAAACGATCAAAATCTACGTTATCTAATTGTAATGAAAGTGTTCCTTCTAACTCATCATCAATCATTAAATTGGCATTTTGCTCAAGGGCAAGTTGTTGGAGTGTCGCTACTATGGGAGCTTGTTTTAAGCGAAGTGAAAATACGCGATTTTCTGCCACTGAATAAGTTGTCCATAGGATCAGAAAACACATTAAAAACTGACCAAACTTTGTTTTTATTTTCTGCTTTACCATTTTAAAATCCCATTATGATTGAGGTCGTTTGTTCACATTGCCCTGTTTTATAACCTTGGAAAGCCACACTGTTTTTACTTACTTTTTCGATTAAATAGCCTTCCTTTCCAATCCGCTGCCCCACTTGAGCAGAAAGAATATGCCCATCATCATTAAAGAACACTTCTGCCTGTTTACCGTATTGCACGACACCCACAATATGTAGTTGAACCAATGGGCGTTCCTCCGCCAGTCTCGGCTCCGAATATACGCAAGTCGACACCGGCGGTAGGGTGAGCCCCTCTTTTGGATATTCGGTTTGTTCTCTTTGTTTACGATCAAAAGGATCTTGCGAAAATACGGATACAGAAAAAGTCGCTATCAAGATTAAAAAGAGCTTTTTCATTACTTGTCCTTATTCAATTGGAAAATTAACTCACATGTAATAGAAGCATTTTCCTCTTCATCTAATTTCTCAATGTTTAATTGAGTTAACGAAAGTTTAGGAATGTCCCTTAAAAGTGCGGTCAAAAATTGCTGTAAATCGGCAAAATAGCCTTGTAATGACAAATGTAACAAAGTATGTTGAGAAAAATCCCAACGTAAATCCAACGCTCGAAGTCGCCCATTTAACAATGCCTGAACATGCTGATTGATCGGCAACACAGAATTAGCCAATTCTGGAGAAAGTTGTCGGCTGTCTGACTTTTGCCTTAAAGTTTGTAAAATCTTTTCCTGTTTCTCCCACTCTTGTTGTTGCAAACTCAATTCTGCGTCAAGTCGATGTCGTTCATTGCTATTTTCAACGTAACGAAAAACAGGTAAAAAAATGACCGCACTTAGTGCACTCAACCAAAAGATAGCATGCACCATTTGAGATAATCGAAGCCATTTCCCCAACCAACCTTGTGCAGTTTTTTGAACAATCTCATCGATAAGATTCTTCATTGCTCAGACTCCAATAACTGAATATCAAATTGAAAGAATAACTGTTGTTGCACTGGTTGAAACTTGGTCAAATTAACCTCTGTAAAATGATGTTTAAGAAATTGATGTATCGCTTCAAATTCTTGTTGATTTTCCGTCATGCCAGAAAGGGCAACTTGCTTAGCATTGAGCGTAAATACATCTAACTCACCTTGTTGTAATGGTAACTCACTTAATAAGTTAAGCATCCGATACACATATTCTGTATCCATTTCTGTCAGCTCATTCATTTCTTTCAGGTTACTTTGTAGTTGCTGAACTTGAATATGTTTCTTATGGACTTGATTGGTGATTTGTGCGAGTTTTTCTTTTGTCTGATTTAGCACATACACTTGTTGTTCATTAAGATGACTCAAGCCAAAGACAATCAACACTGAGCAAGCTAGCCAAATTAAACCTTGCCACATAAAGCGCTTAAAAGCCTTTTGATGTTGTTCTAAGCGCCAAGGCAATAAATTAAGGCTTAACATCATCACTCTCCCGATTAATTGGAGGCAAAAGTGCGGGTGTTTTTGAGGATAAATCCACTAGCTTTAAATCGGTTTGCCACAGTGCATTACCTAAGCGATGAAAGGTAAATCTGTTTCGATGCGTTGCCAATCCTGAGGCAGTGATTCTATCGTGCGTGAATTCAATATATCTGGCGTTTGATACACATAAACCTGTTCTATCGTTTCGGGAAAGCGTTGGATAAATTGTTGATAAAGCTCAGATAAATCACTTTGAGATTGCAAAACTTGTCGTTGTTGTAAGCGTTCACAAACGGCGAGACAACCTTGTTGATCTTGATATAAAAAAATAAAGTGTTAATCGGCTCTTGCCCTAAAAATGACATAAAATGCGCGTAAAAATACTGTGATTCAGTAAATCAAGTGCGGTTAATTTTAGCGGCAAATATTTTACTAATTCTGCATTGGCACTTTCTTTTCGAATCGCCGTGATATCCAAACGAAAACCTTGTTTTAATGGCGTGGTCAGATAATCAAACCATAATTCATCCAACGGAATCGGTAATTCTTTTTGCAAAATGAAACGACATTGTTGTTCACATTCCTGGACATTGAGAGTTTGCGGTAAAATAAGCGTTTTAGACCAAGTTAAATGGGGTGAAATGGCTCCGATAAAACAACATTGGCTAGTTTTTTGTGGTAAATGAGGTAATAAATGGGAAAAAATGTCTTTTTGCTGTCCATTTAAGCAAATAGATTGAACTTTGTGGAATGCATCTAGCCAAACGAAATAGAGGTTATCTTGTTGTTTACTCACACCAATTTGTTGTTTTCGCTGCTTTTCTATGGGCAATTTCATATTCTTTCCTATTCTTTAGGGGATTAATCTTTTATACTTAGCAGCCAAAATCATAATTTTAATTTTTTGAATATTCATTAAACCAGAGAGAATTTTACGATGCGGATCGCAAAATTAATATTAAGTACCCTATTTACGATATGTATACTGGGGTTAGTCGCCGGTGGTGTACTGTATTTTCACTTAAAATCCTCCTTACCATCGGTAGAAAGCCTAAAAACCGTTGAATTGCAACAACCGATGCAAATTTATACGGCTGATGGCAAATTAATCGGTGAAGTCGGTGAACAACGCCGTATTCCGGTGAAATTAGAAAATGTGCCTCAGCGTCTGCAAGATGCCTTCTTAGCGACAGAAGATAGCCGTTTTTATGAACATCACGGTTTAGACCCTATTGGTATTGCCCGTGCGATTTTTGTTGCCATCAATAATGGTGGCGCCTCTCAAGGAGCAAGTACCATTACGCAACAACTTGCACGCAACTTCTTCTTAACCCCAGAAAAAACCATTATTCGTAAAGCCCGCGAAGCGGTATTAGCCATTGAAATTGAAAATGCCTTAAGCAAACAAGAAATCTTAGAACTTTATTTGAATAAAATTTTCTTAGGTATCGTTCTTATGGCGTTGCAGCTGCTGCACAAACCTACTTTGGTAAAAACTTAGATGAATTAACGCTTTCTGAAATGGCAATCATTGCAGGCTTACCTAAAGCACCTTCTACAATGAATCCACTGTATTCACCGAAACGTGCTGAAGAACGTCGAAACGTTGTACTAAGCCGAATGCTTGATGAAAACAAAATCACCAAAGCGGAATATGATGCAGCCATTAAAGAGCCAATCGTCGCAAGTTATCATGGAGCCAAATTTGAATTCCGTGCAGACTATGTGACTGAAATGGTTCGTCAAGAAATGGTGAAACGTTTTGGTGAGGAAGAGGCTTATACCAAAGGCTATAAAGTCTTCACGACAGTGCTTTCAAAAGATCAAGCGGAAGCACAAAAAGCTGTCCGTAATAACTTGATTGATTATGATATGCGTCATGGCTGGCGTGGCGGTGCACCACTTTGGAAAAAAGGTGAAGCCCCATGGGATAATGAACGCATTGTTGCTTTCTTGAAAAAATTACCTGATTCAGAACCATTCATTCCAGCAGCAGTAACCGCATTGGGTAAAAATGGGGCAGAATTGCTCTTAGCGAATAATGAAACGATGACGCTTTCTTCTAACGCAATGCGTTGGGCTGGTAAATCACCGGTTAAAGTAGGCGAACAAATTTGGATTCGCAAACGTGATAACGGTGAATGGATTTTAGGTCAAATTCCAGCGGCTAACTCTGCACTAGTTTCATTAAACTCTGATAATGGAGCCATTGAAGCCATGGTGGGAGGGTTCAGTTACGAACAAAGTAAATTTAACCGTGCAACGCAATCTTTAGTGCAAGTAGGTTCTTCGATTAAACCATTTATCTATGCCGCTGCATTAGAAAAAGGTTTAACGCTTTCAAGCGTATTGCAAGATAGTCCTATCTCTATTCAAAAACCAGGGCAACCTCTGTGGCAACCGAAAAACTCACCTGATCGTTATGACGGCCCAATGCGTTTACGTGTAGGTTTAGGTCAATCTAAAAACATGATTGCGATCAGAGCATTACAAACTGCCGGCATTGATTTTACTGCTGATTTCTTACAACGTTTTGGATTCAAACGCGATCAATATTTTGCCAGTGAGGCGCTTGCATTAGGTGCTGCCTCTTTTACACCGCTTGAAATGGCTCGTGCTTATGCAGTATTTGATAATGGTGGTTTCTTAATTGATCCTTATCTTATCGAAAAATTCAAGACAATACCGGTAAAGATTTATTTATTGCGAACCCGAAAATTGCTTGTATCACCTGCAATGACATTCCAGTAATTTATGGTGAAACAAAGGATAAAATCGATGGTTTCAAAGATGTTGCAGAAGTAGCTAATCCAGATAACCTAAAATCAGCACAAGGTAATAACAATACAGATACAGAAGAAGGTGATCAGCAACCAGAAAATGTACCAGATTTACCAGAAGTTCAAACATCAACATTAAATGATGGAGCTGTTGATTTGATGGCTGATGCGAAAGACGGTACCGCAAAGCAGGAATATGCGCCTCGCGTTATTAGTGGAGAATTAGCCTTCTTAATTCGTAGTGCATTAAATACTGCAATTTATGGTGAACAAGGTCTTGGTTGGAAAGGTACCAGCTGGCGTATTGCTCAAAGTATTAAGCGTAGCGATATTGGTGGTAAAACTGGTACCACCAATAGCGCGAAAGTTGCTTGGTATGCAGGTTTGGTGCAAACTTAGTCACCACTACCTATGTCGGCTTCGATGATAACAAACGCGTATTAGGTAAAGGGGAAGCAGGTGCAAAAACAGCAATGCCTGCTTGGGTGGCTTATATGAAAGCTGCACTTTCTGATATACCTGAACGTCAACTTGCACTTCCACCAAATATTATGGAAAAAACCATTGATAGTAACTCTGGTTTTACTGTCTGAAGGTGGTGGGCGTAAAGAATACTTCATCGTTGGTACCGAACCTAAACGTACTTATATTGCGGAAATGCAAGAACGTGGATATTATGTTCCACCAGAGTTACAACAACGTTTAAATGGCGGAACTGGAAAAACCAAAGATGCAATTCCTGCAACGCAACCAGAAGAATTATTCTAGTGCTGGTTTAAATAATAAAAAAATATAGTTAATTTTAAAATGCCTTTCCGATCTAAATTTGTGAAAAGGCATTCTTTTTATCCAAAAATATTTTTCCATGTTAGTGAAATCTTAAGTTTGATAAATTCATCTAGAGCAGTTGCCTATCTCTTGTTTCCGTAATAAACCATAATCCAATTAAACTCAATACAGCATTTAAGGTTAGTAAATTCCAACACCTTTTTAAGCCATAATTAGCATTCAATGGTAATGCAATAATTGCTGCTACACTGGCACCAAATAATCCTGCAATATTGTAGGTTAAGGATGCTCCGGAATAACGAGCGTGTGTAGGAAATAATTCTGGTAAGAAACTTGCAAGTGGTCCATAACCCATACCAATTAATCCCATTCCAATGATTAAGAACCAAAACAAACTCAAAGTTGTTCCATTTTTCTAGAAAAATACGGTAAGACTAAACCAAAAAGAGCAACGCCAACAGTCGTCCAAATTAACCAAATTCGTCGTCCAACGATATCGATATATTTGCCTGAAATAGCAATTGTAATGGCTAATGAAATCGCACTGCACATTAGTAAAGCAGTAAAAATTTGTGGTGAGAAGCCTAAGCCCATTGCATAACCGGCTTCCGATACGGTTGGGGCAGATTTTTGCATAAATTTGGCTGAAAGCGATCATAATATAAAAAGAGCACATAGCCAGCCATGCAGATCAACATACCTAAGAAGAACGGTTTGAAATGAGTAACGATCACTTCCATCATCGGTAAAGTTTTTAGGGTTTAGGCTTTTTAAGTGCAGCAATAAATATTGGTGCTTCAGTAAGTTTTAATCGAACATACAACCCAACGGCAACTAATACAAAAGAGGAAAGAAATGGAATTCGCCATGCCCAGTCAGTCATTGCTGCTTGTCCAAAAAGCGCGGTAATGAGTAAAAAGACACCATTGGCAAGTAGTAATCCTAGAGGAGCGCCTAATTGTGGAAAAGTGCCATACCAACCACGTTTTCCTTCAGGTGCATTTTCGATTGCCACTAATGCAGCGCCGCCCCATTCGCCACCTAAACCAATGCCTTGCCCGATACGGCACAAGCAAAGTAAGATGGTTGCCCATATCCCGATGCTGTCGTAAGTCGGTAATAAGCCGATCACTACGGTTGATATTCCCATTACTAACAGGCTCATAACAAAGGTATTTTTTCTTCCTAAGCGATCGCCAAAATGTCCGAATAATACGGCCCCCAGAGGACGAGCAATAAAAGTCAGTGCTAGTGTGGAAAGTGCAGCAATTTGGCCCGAAAGTGGGTCAGCAGCGTGGAAAAATTGATGATTGAAAACGAGCACTGCAGCCATGGTATAAATATAGTTATCGAAATATTCAATAGCGGTGCCAATCATTGTTGCCATTGCTACACGTTTCAAACTATTTGGCTTATTCAGTGGTTGCATCCGCTTGCTTCCTTTAATGCTTTGGTGCTTGCCTTTATATCTTTGGCTTGACTGATTGCGGTTATTACCGCGATACCATCTGCGCCGTATTTTCGCAACGTTTTCACATGCTCCAATTTCACGCCACCAATAGCTACAAGTGGTTTTGTGATACCTGCTTTTCTCAAGGTTTGAATAAACGCCATTCCTAGAGTAGGTTTAGGATTTTCTTTTGACTGAGTCGGAAAAAAATTGGACCAATACCGAAATAATCGATTTCAGATAATTCCTCTCCGATTTTGGCTTCGTCTAAACGGTTGACTGACCAACCAATAATGAATGGTTTATGGGTTCTTGCTCGAATCGTTTTTACGGGCGTATCACTTTGCCCAACGTGAATACCATCCGCTTCAATTTCTAAAGCTAAATCAACGTTATCATCGACAATAAATGGCACATTATATCGACGACATAAGTCTCTGCACTTAATGGCTAAGGCTCGTTGTTCTGTTGGAGAATTTTCTAATGAGAATTTGCCTTTATCGCGAAATTGAAAACAGGTAATGCCACCTTCTAAAGCTTGTCTAAGAACAGAAAGCAAGTTATCAGCTGGATTATCACCTAAATGTCGGCAATCTTGTGTGCCTGCTACAAAAATAGAGCGGTAAAATTTCTTGAATATTTTTCATCTTTCAATCCTTAAAGGCGACTGTAAGCCCAATGATTAGTCGGTCCATGTCCATGACCAATATTCAATGGGTGAGAAATAGCTGCCGTAATAAAATCTTTGGCTGTTTTGACTGCACTTTTTAACGGCGCCCCTTTGGCTAATTCTGCCGTTAAGCAAGCTGAAAAAGTACAACCTGTGCCATGAGTATGTGGGGTATTGAAACGTGGACTTTCCAAAACAAAAAGTTCACCATCTTGTAAAAGGATCCAATCTTGGCATTGCTGACTTTGTGAATTGAGTGAATGCCCGCCTTTAATAATCACATTCTTCGCACCTTGTTTTTGCAAGTCTAACGCGGCTTGTTGAATGCTGGCTGTATCAGAAATCTTAAAACCAGTTAAAGCTTCTGCCTCAGGAATATTTGGCGTAATCACATCGGCAAGTGGCAATAAATATTTGCTTAGTGCGGAAACCGCTTGTTGTTGCAATAAAGGGGCCCCACCTTTCGCAATCATGACAGGATCGATAACCAATGTGCCGAATGGACGATTTTTTAAGAAATCAGCAACGCATTCAATAATATCTGCTGTGCCAAGCATACCAATTTTGGCACTTGCAATCTGAAAGTCATTTTTGACTGCTTCCAGTTGTAGCTTGAATCGTGTTCAGCGGAATTGGGTGAATATCAAATACCCCAAGCGTGTTTTTGAGCAGTGACTGCAGTAATCACTGAGGTTCCAAATACACCTTGCATTTGAAAGGTTTTCAAATCTGCTTGAATGCCAGCGCCGCCGCCACTATCCGAACCAGCAATAGTCAATGTTTGTGGAATGTTAGACATATTTCACCTCCGCGTTTTGTTCTATTACATCAGGCATCAAGGTAGCTAATTCATCAAGTAAGCGAATTTGGAACTGACCGACTTGCGTGGTTAAGTTTTTTAGCCGCAATCTCCCCTGCAACGGTGTAAGCGGCACAGGCTTCGATTGTTGCTGAAAAATGTTTTCCTTCATCAACGGCTAAAAATGCTGCACATACTGCACTTAATAAACAACCCGATGCAGTGACTTTTGGAAATAGCGGCGTACCATTATGGACTGTAGCCGTTTGTTGTCCATCGCTGATAATATCGATCTCTCCACTAATTAACACCGTACAGTCATAGCGTTGTGCAACACGTTGAGCGACTTTTGGTAGATTCGTTTTCCCTTGCCCCGCATCCACGCCTTTTGCTTGCCAGTCTTCACCTGCAATCGCCGCAAGTTCGCCAGCGTTACCTCGAATTAGGGCAAATTTTACTTCCGCCAATAACTGACGGACTGTTTCTTGTCGGTAACGAGTGGCGCCCACTCCAACCGGGTCAAGCACGACAGGAATTCCTATAGAATTAGCCGTTTTACCCGCTAGTAACATAGCATCTCGTTCTTTACCTATGAGAGTACCGATATTGATGGCTAATGCTTGGCTGATTTTCGGTATTTCAACCATTTCTTCAATATTAGCAGACATCAATGGTGATGCTCCTAAAGCGAGCAAACCATTGGCGCTAAAATTTGCCGCAACAATATTGGTAATATTATGAATCAATGGATTCTGTTCACGAATTTTTGATAAATAAACTGATTTCATTTTACCCCTCCATTTTTATGCTAAATCCAATCCCATTTGCCAAAATCCGATTTCCATTCGAGTGGCAGTGGTAAAAATCTGTTGAATATTAGTTAACTGAGAATCATTAAGTGGCTCACAAAGTGCGGTAAGAAAATCAACCGTTTCTTGTGCCGCTTGTTGATATTCAGGCGATGAATATGCGTCAATCCATGCTTGATAAGGATTGCTTGGTAGTTTTGGATAATTTTCTGTGATGTAGCGGGCGACTTGTGCGTAACCTAAAGCACAAGGCGTAACGGCTGCATATAGCTCTGGTAAGCCGCCCGTCATTCCACAATCAAGCAAGTAGCGTGTATAGGAAATGCATGCCGCACTTTCTGGTGTTTGGAATATTTCCTGCTCACTGATTTTCCATTGACGACAGTAATCCAAATGTAATTGGATTTCTTGGCAAAGAATGTCGAGCGTTTTACGTGGCATTTCCATATCAGTGAAATTTTTTGCCTTGAAGACGCCCAAGGCAAAAGCACGGCTGTAATGGAAAAGATAGATGTAATCTTGTTTTTAAATAGTGTTGAAAAACAAGCTTTTGGCAAGGTGCCTTTTTGCAAGTTGTTGCACAAATTCATGCTCAACATATTGCTTCCAATAAGGTTGCGCTTGCTGAATGAGTTGTTCAATCATCATTTTCCCTTACTGTAATTCGACAGCATAGTCTTTCAATTCAAGTGCTTTTGGAATCAAGCCTTTCTGATGCATAAATTCCGCCATTTGTTGATAACGTTTGGTATCTAATTGGTGAGGTTTGGTTGCTAATAAAGGCAGAGTATCTTTCCATGCTAATTGATTTAATTCCGTATTAAGTTCTTTTGGTTTATAGCTCACAAATGCTTGCCATGCGTCATTTGGGTTGTTTTGTAGAGTAGGTTGTAGCTTGTTCAAGTGCGGTCAAAAAATCAGAAATTTTTTTAGAAGCAAGACTGTTTTTGTTAGCCACTAAAATCAATTCATCATAAGCCGGCACACCATATTGTTCTGGGAAAAATGCTAGGCCTTCTTGTTTTTCTAAATGGATCTGATTCAGTTCGAAATTACGGAATGCTCCGATGACAGCATCGACTTGTCCCGTTAAAAGAGAAGGGGAAAAGTGACCAATTCACATTTACTAATTTTACGTCTTGATTGCTGAGTCCAATAGAGCGAAGCATTGTGTCGAGCAACACATCTTCAAAACCACTAACTGAATAGCCTACTTTTTTACCTTTCAGATCGGCAAGTGTTTTAATGTTGCTATTTTTAAGTACCACAACACTATTTAATGGGCTGGAAATCAGAGAGCCGACACGCACTAAAAGGCAATCCTTCTGCGACTTGTTGATAAAGTTGAGGTTGATAATTAATGGCTAAATCCACTTTTTCCTGCTGCAACTAATTTAGGCGGTAATGATGGATCAGCAGGTTCGATAATATCGACGTCTAAGTTATTTTTTTCAAAAACCTTTTTGTTGTGCCACGATGATTGCTGCGTGGTCAGGATTCACATACCAATCAAGCATTAAGCTGATTTTCTCTTTTGCTAAGCTGGTAAAACTGGCGGTGAGTCCAATTAAAATACTGAAAATAACGGATGATTTTCTTCATTTTTTTGTCTCCTTGTGTCATGAAGAGTTAAACGTGCCAAATAAAAACGGCGTAGTAGCCAATCGATGCTGAAATATAAACAAAGTGAAATTGCCACTAATATCAGCAACGCGGCAAACATTAAATCCACCTGCATACGAGCGTTGGCGTGGATCATTAAATAGCCAAGCCCTTCAGATGAACCCACCCATTCTCCGATTACAGCGCCAATTGGGGCGACAGAAACGGCAATACGAAACCCCGATGCAAATGCGGGTAAAGCGGCTGGTAAACGTACTTTAAGTAATAAACGCCAGGGGATGGTTTTGAATGTTTTGGCGAGATCAATCCAAGCTTGAGGCGTATTGCGTAAGCCATCGTAACAAGCTGCCGTTACAGGGAAATAGATAATGAGAATAGCCATAACAATTTTTGATGGCATTCCATAACCTAGCCAAAGTACGAGTATCGGAGCGATAGCAAAAACAGGAATTGCTTGAGAAATCACTAAAATTGGTAACAGTAAGGACGATGTTTTTAGGGCGAAAAAGAGAGTAATAGGGGCTGATGACAATCCAAAAAGAAAACCCAGTAGCAGCCCTAAGCCAATTTCAATTAAGGTGATTAGTGTATGTTGCCAAAGTAGTTCTGAATGAGAAGTTAATTGCAGCCATACAGCTTGCGGAGAAGGAAAATATGTAATGGGGAAAAATCACCGAATACACCAATAAGTAGCCAAAGACAAAGCAATATAATTCCAATAAAGAGCGGTTTAAGAAGGCTAAGTTTCATCTTTTTCCTCTAATAACTCGTTCAATAATTGCTGTTGGAGCATCCACAAATTGTTTTGGTTTAGATCTCGTGGTGCTTTACCTTCAGGTTTTTATGACATCGGATAATGCTGATTGATTAGGCTGCGGTGAACGTAATACAAAAATACGTTGGCTTAAGCGTAATGCTTCTTGAGGATCATGGGTAACTAATAACACTGATTTATTTTTTAATAGTTCATAGGCCAAGTTTTGTAATTGGTAACGACTAATCGCATCAAGGGCAGAGAATGGTTCATCAAGTAAAACTAAATCAGCGTTTTGCATTAATACTCGAGCGAGAGCCACTCTTTGTTTTTGCCCTCCAGATAATTGAGCACAGCTTTTATGAAGATGTTCTGACATGCCCACTTGTTCAAGTAATACTTTGGCTTGAATGGTGGTTTTTGCAGATTTATTTCCAAATAGTACGTTTTCTAATTGGACGTTATCAACAATTGAAAGCCAAGGATAAAGGGTATCTTTTTGTGGTAACCATGACACTCGAATATTTGGATGTGAGATGATATTGCCTTGGATTTTCCCTTGTATATCAAGCCCTGCAATTAATCTCAAAAGCGTTGATTTACCTACACCAGAGCAGCCAAGTAAACTGACCCATTCATTCGGTAAAAGGGTTAAATCAAGGTGTTCAAATAGTACTTGCTCTCCAAAAGCAAGACTAAGATCCTGAATATGCACCATAGCATTAACCTAAGGATTAACGACTCAAGGTAACGATATAAAAAGGAATGAAAATTGGTATGAAGAATAAGAAAGTATTTTGGCATATTAGTTTCCTACGTCAGTGCTAACTGTTTCAGGTTCACGGGTATCATCTCAGCCACCTTGTGGCACCCCGACTAAAATTTGAAAGGATTTTATATCGCAATTAAGAATAAAACAATAGGAAATGACATTAACTTTAGTTTAGTTTTTTTGTTTAGTCCTCGAGAGTCAATTTAAACAATGAAAATAATAAGTTAAATTATATACTCACTTTTCAAGTGTTATATTCAAATTTCTAGGAATTACATCTTATCTTGTAAAAGTAAGACAACAAAAAGTATTTATAATAAAAAAACTAGATTCTCTATAAGCATATAATATATTATTAACCTTTCAATTTGCTTTTCCCATAAGTTGCCGGATCATAAAAAAATTCTGTCATCATGAATATCCCCTTGAATTCAAAAGCCTTTCAAAGGTTTTAGTGTTTCAAGTGATAATATTTTTTCTACAGAAAAGTTATACCATCATCAATCTTGAGTGTACTTTTCTCATCATAAAGGAGAAACTATGTTAAGTTATCGCCACAGTTTTCATGCTGGCAACCACGCAGATGTGCTTAAACACATTGTATTAATGCTGATTCTAGAAAATCTTTCACTAAAAGAAAAAGGCTTCTACTATCTTGATACCCATTCAGGAGTCGGTCGTTATCGTTTAAGCTCAAATGAATCAGAAAAGACGGGCGAATATAAAGAAGGAATAGGCAGACTTTGGGAAAGAACAGATTTACCCGAAGAAATTACTCGCTATGTGGAAATTATTAAGAAGCTCAATTATGGCGGCAAAGAATTACGCTATTATGCTGGGTCGCCAATGATTGCCGCCCAATTATTACGTTCACAAGATCGCGCTTTGCTCACAGAGTTACACCCGAGCGATTTTCCATTATTGCGCAATAATTTCAAAGAGTTTAAGAATATCACGACAAAATCAGAAAATGGTTTCCAACAACTCAAAGCCACGCTTCCACCAAAAGAACGCCGTGGTTTAGTGCTTATTGATCCGCCTTATGAATTAAAAGAAGATTATGATTTGGTGGTGAAATCGATCGAAGAAGGTTATAAACGCTTTGCGACAGGTACTTATGCGATTTGGTATCCAGTGGTTCTACGCCAACAAACAAAACGTATTTTTAAAGGATTAGAAGCAACAAGAATTCGTAAAATTTTGAAAATTGAATTGGCGGCTCGCCCTGATAGCGATCAACGTGGTATGACCGCAAGTGGAATGGTAGTAATTAATCCACCTTGGCAATTAGAACAGCAAATGAAAGCTATTTTGCCTTATTTGACCGAAACGCTCGTCCCTGAAGGTACGGGAAGTTGGACAGTGGAATGGATTGTGCCGGAATAATCCATTCCAAAACCTCAGTCAAAATGACCGCACTTTTAAATTTTAATTTTATTGGAATACAACACTAAACAAAGTGCAATAACCATAATTAAAATGGCGCCTGCAAATAAGATGGTATCAACTGAGCTTTCATGATTCACAATAATCAGGCGCAACATGGCGGTAATCCCCGCATAAATAAAATATCGCAAAGGAAAGTGATAGCCACTTTTAAAATATTGCACAATAAGACCAATAAAACCGAAATATAAGAAAAACATCACAGCTTGTTCAGCAACATCATAAGGCACTACACTCGATGTATTAAATACCATGATCGCTAACGTATATGTAATTTTTAGCTAATGCAATAATCAATACTACAGCTAAAAGCAATAAGTGAAAAACTTAATACCACTTTTAATACACCTGTAACCACGCGAGGCAGTTTTTCGAGTTCTTGAGATTCTTCCATAAAGTTCCTTTTTGTTTTTAAATGAAGAAAGGCGCGTATTTTTAAAGGAATGTGATTTCACGGTAAATAACCAAATTTAATCAAATAAAAAGGCAGAGATCTCTGCCTTTTCTTTTTATATAAATAAACAATTACTCATCCAGGAAACTTCTTAATGTCTCAGAACGGCTAGGGATGACGTAATTTACGCAACGCTTTCGCTTCAATCTGACGAATACGCTCACGAGTTACATCAAATTGTTTACCCACTTCTTCGAGTGTATGGTCGGTATTCATATCAATACCAAAACGCATACGTAATACTTTCGCTTCACGAGGTGTTAAGCCTTCTAACACTTCATGAGTCGCTACTTTTAAGCTTTGTGCGGTTGCAGAATCTAATGGCAATTCAAGAGTTGAATCCTCAATAAAATCACCTAAATGTGAATCATCGTCATCACCGATTGGGGTTTCCATAGAAATAGGTTCTTTCGCGATTTTAAGCACTTTACGGATTTTATCTTCTGGCATCCCCATGCGTTCAGCAAGCTCTTCTGGCGTCGCTTCACGTCCCATTTCTTGTAGCATTTGACGAGAAATACGATTTAATTTGTTAATCGTTTCAATCATATGAACAGGGATACGGATTGTACGCGCTTGATCCGCGATCGAACGAGTAATTGCCTGACGAATCCACCAAGTTGCATAAGTTGAAAATTTATAACCACGACGATATTCAAATTTATCTACTGCTTTCATCAAACCAATATTCCCTTCTTGAATTAAATCCAAGAATTGCAAACCACGGTTGGTATATTTTTTCGCAATAGAAATGACCAAACGTAAGTTAGCTTCAACCATTTCTTTTTTCGCACGGCGAGCTTTTTGTTCACCACGAGATACCGCATCGCAAATCTCACGCATTTGTTGGATGGTCAGATTAGTATGCTGTTCAATATTCGCTAAATTATCTAAAGATAAACGGATACGCTCTTCATATTTTGGTAAGCGTTTTGCCCAAGCCTTCGTGGATTTTAATGCTTTTTCTACCCACGTATCATTGCTGCCATTAGCAACAATAAGTGCCTCAAATTCATCTTTTGGCATACCCGCAATATCAACTAATACTTTCTGCAGTTGACGCTCTTCTGCACGTACACGTTTTATCATATTTTTCATTGATAAAACAAGCACATCAAATTGTTTTGGCACTAAACGGAATTGTTTAAAAATATCTGCGAGTTGAGCAATTTGATCTTTTGCACGTTTACCACTACGTCCATGTTTTGCTATAGTCGCCAATGTTTTGGTGTGTTGCTCTCTTAAGGCCGCAAATCTTTCACGAGCAACTTCAGGATCTATGCTATTGTCAGAGTCGCTGTCATCTGAACTTGAGCTGCTATCACTTTCATCTTCCTCATCGCTCTCATCATCAACGTCTACAGCAGATTCAGCACTTTCATCTTCATCGGCAAAATGCTCATCAATAGTTGCCGTTTCCTCTTCAGCAATATTTGGGTCAACAAAGCCTGTGATTAAATCAGCTAAGCGATAATTACCCGCTTCAACTTGGTCATAATGATCTAATAATTCAGTTAACGCTTCTGGGTATGCAGCAATTGCTGTCTGAACTTCATCAATCCCTTCTTCAATACGTTTTGCAATGCTGATTTCATCTTCACGGGTAAGAAGATCAACCGTTCCCATTTCACGCATATACATACGCACAGGATCGGTTGTACGGCCGATTTCAGATTCCACATTTGACAAAATCTGTGTTGCTTCTTCCACTGCATCTTCATCCGGAATCGTGTCATTCAACATCATTTCGTCACTTTCCGGCGCTTCATCAAGAACCGGAATACCCGCATCATGCTGTAAAGTCTGCAACAACTTATCGTAATACTCTGGATCGATCACATCTTCCGGAAGTAAGTCATTAATCTCCGCATAGGTTAAATAACCTTGCGTACGACCTAATTCCATAAGCTGTTCAATTTGTTCTGAATATTGCTCTGCGGTAGATTGTTGATTTTGTTCCATTTTTATTCCCGTTTTGCGTTATTTTTGGAAGATAAAAGCCCTTGTTTTGAACAGGAGATTTTACCATTGTTATGACGGATTAACTAACTGTTTTTTCTGCTCTTCTTTTCCCTTGAGCAAATTCACTAAAATTGCTCGTTCTTGGTCAGTTAAGCCTTCCGCCCTTTCTTTTGCAATCAGCATTTCAATGTCACGTTCAATCGCTTGAATATTCAATCGACGATAGTTTTGAGAGAATGCATTAATGATTTCTAAGTCATCTAATAGATGATCCCAAGAGGCTAATATTTCAAGAGGCTTACTGAATTCTGTATCACGAAAATATTCTAAGATTTGCCCCGTTGTAATACCTTCTCTTTCACGACAAAGTGCGGTCAATTTTTCAAGTAATTCATAACCCGCTTCATGCTTTTTAAGGCTTGCAAACCGACATCCGAAATACGATTTACTAATTGTGAATTCTGTAACAACAGCGAAATCACCACGCGCATTGGCGTTTTCTTAATGGTTTTTTTGTGGCGTTTTTAGGTTTTGGGGCTGCCTTGTCTATTTGATTTGGTATTAAGCTTTCAAGCTGTGATTGATCAAAGATACCAAGCTTTTTGCGCCAACATATTCCGCAATGAAAGACGCAGCATATCACCAGGAATTTGACGAATTAAAGGCACCGCGAGTGCCACTAATTTGCCTCGTCCTTCTTGCGTCGAGAAATCTACTTGTGGACTTAAATGCGCGAATAAGAATTCTGTGAGAGACTGAGCTTGATCAATATATTCTTCAAACTTTTCTTTACCATATTGACGAATATAAGTATCCGGATCTTCTCCATCTGGCAGAAAAATAAACTTGATTTGTCGTCCATCTTCCAGATAAGGCAAAGAGTTTTCAAGTGCGCGCCAAGCGGCATCACGCCCTGCTCTATCACCATCGTAGCAGCAAATGACTTGCTCTGTTGAACGGAACAATAATTGAATTTGCTCTGAAGTCGTTGATGTCCCGAGAGATGCTACTGCATAATCGACACCAAATTGCGCTAATGCCACCACATCCATGTAACCTTCAACCACCAGTAGTTTTTCTGGCTCATCATTGATTTGTAAAGCTTCATATAAACCATAAAGCTCATTACCTTTATGATACGTAATGGTTTCGGGGGAGTTCAAATACTTAGGTTTTTCATCCGTTAAAACACGTCCACCAAAGGCAACTGTTCGACCACGTTTATCCCGAATTGGAAACATAATGCGATTACGGAATTTATCGTACACGTTGCCACGATCGTTGCGAGAAAGCATACCTAAATCGAATAGCTTTTTCTGCTCTTCTCGATTTTTACCGAATTGACGCAACACCGTATCCATCGCATTGGGCACATAACCGATTTGAAAACGCTCGATAATTTCTGGCGATAAACCACGTTGCTGAAGATAGATTTGAGCAGGAATATTTAGCGGGAGTTGAGCTTGATAAAACGACGCAATCTCTTGCATCAAATCGTATAAATTACGTTTTGTTTGATAGCTCACATCCGGTTTATTGCCGAATTGGTTTGGACGTTTTTCATAAGGCACTTCAAGCCCTGCCGAAGCGGCAAGTTCTTCAACAGCTTCAACAAATTCTAATTTGTCGTAATCCATTAAAAATGAAATCGCATTGCCTTTCGCGCCACAACCAAAGCAATAATAGAATTGTTTTTTTTCACTTACCGTAAAGGAGGGTGTTTTTTCGTGATGAAACGGACAACAAGCTTGATAATCTCGTCCTGCTTTTTTGAGTTTCACGCGCGCATTAATCACATCGACAATATTCGATTTTGTGAGCAGATCATCAATAAATTGGCGTGGAATTGAGCCTTTCATTGCCTTGCCTCCTTGAATACGATGCGAAAGTGCGGTTGATTTTGCGTGACTTTTTTTCGATGAATTTAAAGCAACAAAACCGTGATACCCAAAAGGTTTCACGGTTTGTCTTAACTCGAGTTAGAAAATACTACAAATTAGTATAAACGGGTATTGCGCGCGTTTTCGCGAGCGTTACGTTTCGCGTGACGTTTAGCAAGTGTTGCTTTTTCACGTTTACGGATTGTAGTTGGTTTTTCATAGAATTCACGAGCGCGAACTTCTGCTAAAATACCAGCTTTTTCGCAAGAGCGTTTGAAACGACGTAAAGCTACGTCAAATGATTCGTTTTCACGTACTTTAATTACAGGCATAAGCCAATCACCTCAATGAGTTTAATTTAATTGCAATTTAAAATTTTTATTACTGCCGAATGAACGGCAAATTCAATAAAGGACGCAATTCTAATCGATCTTCCCCGCAAAAGCAAAGGAAAGATCGCCTATTTGCTGAAAATTTGGCGTTTGAACTGGTTTAAGCGGGCTAAACAAGGTAAAAATCTTTGCCAATTTTTTTAATAAAATGAGAAGAAAATGCGTATTTTAGGAATCGAAACCTCCTGTGATGAAACAGGTGTCGCGATTTATGATGAAGATAAAAGGCTTAATTGCCAATCAGCTCTACACGCAAATTGCCTTGCATGCAGATTACGGTGGTGTGGTGCCAGAGCTAGCCTCCCGCGATCACATTCGCAAAACGGCGCCATTAATTAAAGCTGCATTAGAAGAAGCCAATCTAACTGCTGATCAAATCGATGGTATCGCTTATACAAGCGGTCCGGGTTTAGTGGGTGCGTTATTAGTGGGCGCAACAATTGCTCGTTCACTAGCTTATGCTTGGAATGTGCCCGCTATTGGCGTACATCACATGGAAGGTCATCTACTTGCTCCAATGCTTGATGAAAACCGACCGCACTTTCCATTCATTGCCCTCTTAGTTTCAGGTGGACACACACAATTAGTGCGCGTTGATGGAGTAGGGAAATATGAAGTCATTGGCGAATCCATTGATGATGCGGCAGGCGAAGCCTTTGATAAAACCGCGAAATTATTAGGATTAGATTATCCTGGCGGTGCGGCACTTTCACGTTTAGCCGAAAAAGGATCAAAAGATCGCTTTGTATTCCCTCGACCAATGACGGATCGACCTGGACTTGATTTTAGCTTTTCAGGTTTAAAAACCTCAGCGGCTAACACCATTAATCAGGCTATCAAACAAGAAGGTGAATTAACTGAACAAACCAAAGCTGATATTGCCTTTGCCTTCCAAGATTCTGTCGTGGATACACTTGCAATTAAATGTAAACGCGCCTTAAAAGAAACGGGCTATAAGCGTTTAGTGATTGCTGGTGGGGTGAGTGCAAATAAAAAATTACGTGAAACCCTTAGCACGATGATGAAGAATCTTGGTGGTGAAGTATTTTATCCGCAACCTCAATTTTGTACCGATAACGGTGCCATGATTGCCTATACGGGCTTTTTACGCTTAAAACAAGGTCAGCATAGCGATCTTGCCATTGATGTCAAACCTCGTTGGGCGATGGCCGAACTTCCAGCAATTTAAGGAAAAAATATGGAAAATATAATTAAAGTAAGAGCCATGCGTGCAGCCGGAATCGCTTGTTTTTTAGTGCTCGCGATTATTGGTGCATGGATTTTTACCACGCCAAGCAGTGATATTGTTGACGCTCTTACTGAAGCAGGAAAAATGGTGGGAGGCGGTGCCACTTACGGGACCTTTATGCTAGCAGCCTGTCCACCTGTTGCAGGATTCATTGCCTATCATTTCTGGAAATGGGTGATTAAATAATGGCAAAACTCTATTTTTACTACTCTACGATGAATGCGGGTAAATCAACCACATTGTTACAGTCTTCCTATAACTATCGTGAACGAAATATGAACACCATGGTTTATACGGCAGCGATTGATGACCGTTTTGGATCAGGCAAAGTCACATCACGTATTGGTATTCATGAAGAGGCAAATTTATTTACGTCAACCAGTGACCTTTTTGCCGAAGTGAGTCAACGTTTACAACAAGAAAAAATTCATTGTGTTTTAGTTGATGAAGCCCAGTTTTTAACGAAACAACAAGTATATCAATTAAGTGATGTTGTAGATAAACTGAAAATTCCAGTGCTTTGCTATGGCTTGCGTACCGACTTCCAAGCAGAACTATTTGAAGGCAGTAAGTATTTACTTGCTTGGGCAGACCAACTAGAAGAATTAAAAACAATCTGTTATTGTGGGCGTAAAGCCAATTTCGTTTTACGTTTAAATGAACAAGGTGAAGTCATTAAGGAAGGGGAACAAATCCAAATTGGTGGAAATGACTCTTATCTTTCGGTTTGCCGCTATCATTACAAAGAAAAGTGCGGTCAGCCTTAACCTTATTTTTCAATTTTATACTCGGAGGACAATTTTATGCTAAAGAACAAAACATTCGGCAGTGCCTTAATCATTGCAGGCACGACCATCGGAGCTGGGATGCTCGCGATGCCATTAACCTCTGCCGGTATTGGTTTTGGTTATACCGTTTTCTTATTAGTCGGCTTATGGGCACTTTTAGTTTACAGCGGTCTGCTTTTTGTTGAAGTGTATCAAACAGCTGATCGCCTGAATGATGGCGTAGCGACTCTCGCTGAAAAATACTTTGGTATCACTGGGCGTGTCTTAGCGACTTTTAGCTTGCTCATTTTTACTTTACGCCCTTTCTGCGGCCTACATCACCGGAGGCGGTTCATTATTATCTGGTTTACCAACGGCTTTTTGGCTTTGAAAGTCTCTCCTCCGAACTTTCAATCATTTTATTTACCGTCGTACTCGGTGCCTTTGTGGTTGTAGGTACAAGAGGCGTTGATGGTGCCACCCGTATTCTGTTCATCGGTAAATTAATTGCCTTTGCTTTTGTGTTGTTCATGATGTTACCAAAAGTATCTGTCGATAACCTGATGGCCTTACCTTTAAATTATGCTTTCGTGATCTCTGCGGCACCAATTTTCTTTACCTCTTTTTGGCTTCCACATCATCATGGGTAGCGTAAATAGCTATTTAGATGGTAGTGTCACTCAATTCCGTAAAAGCGATTTTAATTGGTACAGCCATTCCACTGATCGCTTATTTGATATGGCAATTAGCGACTCACGGTGTATTAAGCCAAAATGAGTTCGTACAGTTGCTCCAAGCAGATCCAACCCTTAACGGCTTAGTCAATGCAACACGTCAAATCACGAACTCCCACATTATGGGTGAAATCGTACGTGTGTTCTCTGCACTTGCATTAATTACTTCTTTCCTAGGGTGTGATGCTAGGGGTATTTGAAGGTTTAGGCGATTTATTTAAACGTTACAAATTGCCACACAACCGTTTAACACTGACTGTTGCAGCATTTACTCCACCACTTGCATTCGCCTTGTATTATCCTGAAGGTTTTATTGCCGCATTAAGCTATGCGGGTTTACTCTGTGCATTCTATTGCTTAATTTTACCTATTGGACTAGCATGGAAAACACGTCAAGCGAATCCAAATCTGCCTTATCGTGTAATCGGTGGAAACGTAACCTTAGTGATAGCCTTAGTAATTGGCGTAATCATTATGATCGTACCATTCTTAATTCAAGCAGGTTATTTACCTGCAGTAGCAGGCTAAAGTGCGATAGATTTCAGGGCATTTTTTTCTCATAAAAAGTAGGGCTTAAACGCCCTATTTTTATTTTCAAAAATTTTTCATTTTTTTACCTCTCTTAATCTTTCCCTTAAGATTCCTTGTTTAAATACACTCATCGAAAGGCAAAACAATCCAATCGATAAATAAATCTGAAAAAATGTTAATCACTTAAGAAAAGATTAAGATTTGAATGATTTAATACATCTGAAAGCAAAGCTTTCAACTTACTTTATGATTATCTTATTTAGGAGAACAAACTATGAAAAAATTACTTACTGTTGCAGCTATCGCATTATCTTCTGTTGCCGTATATAACACCGCAATAGCACAAGGATTTAATGATGGTCACAAGCACAACACCCAACAAGGTTTTGTCGATGAAAGTGTTATTGTAAAAACCGTTGATGATGCATTAAATGCCAATGATGATACTCCAGTTCGTTTAGACGGACAAATTGTAAAACAAATTGGTAAAAAGGATTTCTTATTTAAAGACGCAAGTGGAAAAGAAATTCAAATTGAAGTCAGCAAAAAAGCATGGAATGGTGAAACGATAGCACCTAAAGATAACATTCAAATTATTGGTAAAGTCGATAAAGAATGGAATAAAACAGAAGTGGATGTGAAACAAATCATCAAAAAATAAGTAACAAAATGACCGCACTTTTCTTAAGTGCGGTTAAAAATCCCAAAGGAGAAGAAAATGGAAAACGTACAAACAATGTCAGATCTTATGCAGCAAATTCAACAACGAATTGATTCAATAAAAGCCTCTGCCATGCAGCAACAAACAGAAATGAAACAGTCATTAAATGAATGTATTGAGCAAAGTGAAGCCATTCAAAATCAATTAGTTCAAAGCCAACAGCAATTAACATCACAATTGGAATACGGCACGGCAGTATTAATTGAACTGGAACAAGGGTTACAGCTAGATTTCAGTACAGAAATCGCCGAATTTGAACAGTTGTGTCAAAATGAAACCGCCGATACGACAGAATTAACGCAACGATTGGAACAGCATGTACAGGAAAAAATCACGTTCCAATTAAACGAATTAAAAGCCAAAACAGGTATAGCCTTACAAGAGATTGGTCAGGTGACACTCCATATTAAGCAGTTATTTGGGGCAGAAAAAAGTGCTAAAGTGAAAGGGTTGGCAAAATTAAAACAACGTTTATATAAACGTTTTGGTAAACAGATTATTGCTTCAAAAGAATGCTTGGCAAAAACAACTGGAACGTGGAGCCAGTAAATTAAGAGCTTAAAAATGTCCGCTATCGTTTATTAAGAAGAAAAGTTAAACCGCACTTAATCTTGAGATGAGATGAAGTGCGGTCATTTTTAGTTTTCGATTGAGACGGTTAAATCTGAGCCAAAAATTCTTCTTCCGTTAGAACGGTAACACCCTAATTCTTGTGCTTTTGTGAGCTTAGAACCCGCCGCATCACCGGCAATCACAAAATCTGTTTTTGCTGAAACAGAGCCGCTCACTTTCGCGCCCATATCTTGTAATAACGCTTTGGCTTCATTACGTCCCATTTGAGTTAAGGTTCCGGTTAATACAACCGTTTTGCCTTTAAAGCGGTTTTCTGTCACTTCTTTGGTTTCCACGGTTTCCCAATGTACGCCTTGAGCGATTAAATCATTCACTACCGCCACATTATGTGGTTCGTGCCAAAACGCCAAAATACGATTTGCCACTACTTCGCCCACATCAGGCACTTGCTGTAAGGCTTCTAAATCTGCATTTTGCAAAGCTTCTAAGGTTTTGAAATGATTTGCTAAATTCAATGCCGTTGCTTCACCCACTTCACGAATCCCTAAAGCAAAAATAAAACGAGCCAACGTCGTATTTTTTGCTTTTTCAAGGCTCGCTAAGGCATTTTCGGCTGATTTTGTGCCCATTCTTTCCAAACGGGTTAGCGTCGTTAAATCTAACTTAAATAAATCGGCCGGTGTATGAACTAATTCACGATCCACCAACTGCTCGATTAATTTCCCCCCTACGCCATCAATATCCATGGCTTTGCGAGAAACAAAGTGTTTAAGCGCTTCTTTACGCTGTGCGGCACAGAACAAACCGCCCGTACAACGTGCTACTGCTTCGCCTTCAATGCGAACAATAGCCGAATCACATACAGGACAAGTTTTAGGGAAAATAATCGGTCTCGCATCCGCTGGACGACGGTCGTGCAATACACCGATAATTTGAGGGATCACATCTCCCGCACGGCGAATGACCACTGTATCGCCAATAGCAATATCCAAGCGTTCAATTTCATCGCCGTTATGTAATGTAGCATTACTTACTGTTACCCCAGCCACAAATACAGGCTCTAATTTGGCTACTGGAGTAATTGCCCCCGTTCTGCCTACTTGGAATTCCACGTCATTTAAGCGAGTTAATTCTTCTTGTGCAGGGAATTTATAAGCAATTGCCCAACGCGGTGCTTTTGAGATAAAACCTAATTTCTCTTGTAACGCAATATCATTGATTTTCAGCACGGTGCCATCAATATCGTAGCCAAGAGAGCTGCGTTTATTTTGAATATCACGATAAAAATCCAACACTTCATCTGTGCCGTTACATAAACGGATTTCTAGGTTTACTGGAATCCCAATAGACTTCAACCATTGCAAACGATCATAATGTGTATTCGGTAAATCTACCCCTTCAGCAATACCAATACTATAAGCATTCAAGACCAATGGACGTTTACTCGTAATTTTTCGGATCGAGCTGGCGCAACGATCCCGCTGCAGCATTACGCGGGTTAGCAAAAGTTTTCTCACCTTTCTCTAACGCCAGTTGATTTAAACGCTCAAAAGCCTGCGTGTGGCATAAATACTTCACCGCGCACCTCTAAAACGTGCGGGTGGATTGTCCATTAAAAAGCTGCAACGGAATATTTTCGAATCGTGCGAATATTGGCAGTAATATCTTCCCCTGTCGTCCCATCACCACGGGTTGCAGCTTGAGTCAGTACGCCATTCACATACAAAATACTCACCGCTAAAACCATCTAACTTAGGGTTCACAGCAGAAAGTAAGCGGTTCAGGCAAACGAATAAGACGATCTTCAATGCGCTTTACGAATGCATAAAACTCTTCGTCGGAAAAGGCATTATCCAAAGACAGCATTGGAATTTCATGACGAATTTGTGCAAAGCCTGACAGTGGTTTAGCGCCTACGCGTTGAGTAGGTGAATCAGCCGTAATGAGTTCCGGATGAGCGGCTTCTAAGGCTTTAAGTTGATGAAATAAACGGTCATATTCCGCATCCGGAATGGTTGGGTTATCCAATACGTGATATTCATATTCATAACGACGAAGATCATGACGTAATGTATCAATTTGTTGCTGAAGGCTCATAATGTTCTCTAACGGTTTACTCATTGAATTAAAATGGGCGAACCATCGGCTCGCCCAAAGTGCGGTTATTTTTTCGTGCGTTTTATGCGATGCGAGATAAATAATCTTGCTCAGCTACATCATCAAAAATTTCTTGTTGATCGGTCAACACTACACCACCTAAATCTTCTGCGATGGTTTTTCGCTGCGCGAATCATCATGCGTAAATTTGCCAAATTATTACCTGGTGATGGTAGCTGCATAAAGAGCACTACACCCATGGTTGAAAAACTCTGCCATATTGTAATAATCAAACGTACCGGGCTGTTCAATGTTTGCCACACTAAATAACACTGGGCTTGCCACACTTAAATCAAAGTGGCGGTGATACATTTGACGCTCGCCAAAAATGAATCCCAAGTTTTCTAAAGATTGAGATAATTGCGGACCATAGAATTCACGATTTTGATTTGAAATCACATAAAGTTGAACAAAACCGGTGGTTTGTTTTGGTTTTTCAACTTCTACCGGTTCGTGATAGTTAAAATGCACATTCTCGTGAGTGAGTTCTTGATGTGGGTTTAATGACATCTCGGCTAACTGCTCACGCAATTCAGGCGAAGAAGAATTCACACCGTCAAAATCATTGCTTTGAGCTTCTAATTCTTCGATTGTCATCTCTGCCACACGTGGTTTCGGTTGTACATTCGTTTCAGGATAAACCACAGGTTCAGGCTGTGGCGCAGGAGCAGGTTGCGCCGTATTCATCTCATAAACTGGCTGATTTGGTAAGGAGATTTTAATATCATCCACACTTTTTTCTATTTGACGCGCATCAACTTGAGCATGTTGCTCATCAAAATTTAATTGTTGTTGGCTTGCCGCCTGAGGTGTCACTTTAGGTTGAACATTTTGTTGTACAGGCTGTGCCGCTTGAGCACGATGTGTTAAACGAATATCCGCATTAGGATCAGCGGCTTGCGAAAAAGAATTGACCTCACCACTTTTAGAAGTGCGGTTAAATGTATTCGCACTTTTAAAATATTTTGATTTCTCACGACGATTTGACCATAATCCGTGTACCACTAAGGCAATTAAAGCAATCACCCCTAGAATGATCAAAATGGTATTTAAGTCCATGCTTGTTGCTCCTTAACGCAATGATTTTTGCTGATCCTATCACATTTCGACAGGTGAAAAAATAGAAAAGCAAACAAGATATTAAAAGGGATGAGATGGAATTTTCCTCAAAAAATATTGTCTTTCTGTGACGTTTTGTATTTTTACTTTTCAATTTAAAGGAACAATGATGATCGATCAAAATGAAATAAAATCTGCTTTCAATCATTTCGTGATGGGTTGGCATTTCATTACGCAAAAAGGTCTCCGACGTTTTGTGATTATGCCAATTCTACTGAATATCGTCCTGCTTACAGGCTTATTTTGGTTATTTGTTTCTCAAATCTCCACAATGATCGACTGGGTAATGAGCTTTATTCCTGATTGGTTAAGCTTTTTAAGTGTGATTTTGCTCGTGCTGTCTATTGGCTCAATTCTCTTATTTTTCTATTTTGCCTTTACGACACTCTCTGGCTTTATTGCCGCACCATTTAATGGATTATTGGCAGAAAAAGTTGAAAAAATGCTGACCGGTGAAGCCGTTAATAATGATGGTTTTGCCGAAATTATGAAAGATGTGCCGCGTATGCTAAATCGTGAATGGCAAAAACTATGGTACAGCTTACCGAAATTTGTGGGCTTGTTCTTATTAAGTTTTATCCCTGTTATTGGACAAACCATTATTCCTGTGCTGACATTCTTATTTACCTGTTGGATGATGGCGATTCAGTACTGTGACTACCCGTTTGATAACCATAAAATTTCTTTTGGCATTATGAAAAATGCGTTAGGCGAAAGACGTTCTCAAAGCCTGACATTCGGGGCATTAATTACCCTTTGTACCGCATTGCCGATCGTGAACTTAGTGATTATTCCTGTGGCGGTCTGTGGTGCAACCGTAATGTGGGTCGAAAATTATCGCTCACAATTAAAATTTGATATGAATTTTGACCGCACTTCAGGTTCAACACAAATTGTGACAGGTTCTACGAGTACGGAAATTAAGCCTTCAGGAAATAGCATCGTGAATAAATAGCATTTAGTTATAAAATATAGCTATTAACTATTTTTTTTATATAAAAAGCCGATGTTATAACTACTGCATCAATTAATTCAACAATATAAAAGGACAGTAAAATGACAATTTATGCAGATAACTCATACTCAATCGGTAATACTCCATTAGTTCGTTTAAAACACTTCGGACACAATGGTAACGTTGTCGTAAAAATTGAAGGTCGTAACCCAAGCTTCAGCGTGAAATGCCGTATTGGTGCCAATATGATTTGGCAAGCAGAAAAAAAGACGGCATTTTAACAGCAGGCAAAGAAATTGTAGATGCAACCAGCGGTAACACCGGTATTGCTTTAGCTTATGTAGCAGCAGCACGCGGTTACAAAATCACCTTAACCATGCCTGAAACCATGAGCCTTGAACGTAAACGTTTATTACGTGGTTTAGGCGTGAATCTCGTGCTTACTGAAGGCTCAAAAGGGATGAAAGGTGCGATCGCTAAAGCAGAAGAAATAGTGGCGTCTAACCCAAATCATTATGTGATGCTAAAACAATTTGAAAACCCGGCTAACCCGGACATTCACCGTCAAACTACTGGTGAAGAAATCTGGAAAGATACTGAAGGTAAAGTTGATGTCGTAGTTGCCGGTGTGGGTACTGGCGGTACAATTACCGGTATTTCTCGTGCGATCAAATTAGATCACGGTAAAAAAATTACCTCTGTAGCGGTTGAACCAACAGAATCACCTGTTATTAGCCAAACCCTTGCTGGTCAAGAAGTGAAACCAGGTCCACACAAAATTCAAGGTATCGGTGCGGGCTTCATTCCGAAAAACTTAGATTTATCATTAATTGATCGCGTGGAAACTGTAGATAGTGATACGGCAATTGCTACCGCTCGTCGCTTAATGGCTGAAGAAGGTATTCTTGCAGGTATTTCTTCAGGTGCGGCTGTGGCAGCACTGACCGCTTAGCAAAACTACCAGAATTCCAAGATAAATTAATCGTTGCAATCCTACCTTCTGCATCAGAACGTTATTTAAGTACAGCGTTATTCGAAGGTATTGAAGCTTAATCGATTGATTGAATTCATTTTATCTAAGGTCTGTTTTTACAGACCTTTTTTTGTTTATTAATTAAACAAATTTTTATTTGATATAACTAAAGGAAATAATTCATAAATAAATAATACTTTTCTTTTCTTTTCTCGCTTCTTATAATTCATTTCACTTTTCGTTATTTATCTAAAAAAAGGAATACTTATGAAAAAAATCATTTTTTTAGCACCGCACTTTTAGCGGCAGGATTAGCCCTTTCTACTTTTGCTAACGCCGGTGAAATTGCTGATCGCGTTGAACAAACTAAAACCTTATTAGTCGGTACTGAGGGTACTTACGCACCATTTACTTTCCACGATAAAGATGGCAAGTTAACCGGTTTCGATGTAGAAATTATCGAAAAAGTTGCACAAAAATTAGGTTGGAAAGTCGAATTTAAAGAAACCGCTTGGGACGGCATGTATGCAGGTTTGAACGCAAAACGCTTTGATGTTATTGCGAACCAAACCAATCCAAGCCCAGAACGTTTAAAAAAATATGATTACAGTGCACCTTATAACTACTCTGCTGGCGTAATCGTGACGAAAGCTGATAACGATAGCATTAAATCATTCCCTGATTTAAAAGGTAAAAAAATCTGCACAATCTGCAACCAGTAACTGGAGCAAAGACGCACGTGATAATGGTGCAATTATCGTGACCGTTGATAGCTTGGCGCAAAACCTTGAAGCGGTAAAACAAGGTCGTGTTGATGCAACTGTAAACGATAAGCTTGCCGTATTAGATTACTTCAAAAAACAACCTAACTCAGGCTTAAAAATTGCTGTAGAAAGTGATAAAAAAATCCCGACCGGTTTTGCTTTCTTGAAAGGTGAAGAACCGCTTATTGCAAAAGTGAACCAAGCACTTGAAGAACTACGCAAAGACGGAACGTTAAAACAAATTTCAATCAAATGGTTTGGCGATGACATTACTCAATAATTGGTTAGCCAGCCTTCCATTTATGACCGCAGAACGAGCTGATTATGTAATCAGCTCGTTTTGGCCTATGATGGAAGGGGCAATTTTATATACGATCCCCCTTGCGGTCATTTCCTTCTTTTGCGGTTTATTCATTGCGGTTATCGTGGCTGTGATTTGCACATTGCCACATCCCAATTTAATGACCAAAATTACTGCAGGGCATTTGTCGCACTTATATTTCAATTATTCGTGGCACCCCAATGTTGGTGCAGATCTTCATCATTTTCTATGGTTTACCTGAAGTTGGCATCAAGCTAGAACCTTTTCCAACCGCGATTATTGCGTTCTCCATTAACATTGGTGCTTATGCGGCAGAAACAGTAAGGGCCTCCATTCTTGCGATTCCTAAAGGTCAATGGGAAGCCTCTTATGCGATAGGCATGAATTACACACAAGCTTTCGTGCGTACCATTATGCCGCAAGCTTTACGTATTTCCGTCCCTTCGCTATCAAATACTTTCATTAGCACAGTGAAAGATACATCCCTTGCTTCACTCGTTTGGATTGCGGAATTATTTCGTGTGGCGCAAAACATCACAGCTGAAAACTACGAATTTATTTTAATTTATAGTGAAGCGGCTCTCATTTATTGGGTATTCTGTTTTGTGCTGTCAATGGGACAAACCCGTTTAGAAAAACGCCTTTCTCGCCATTTATAAGGACTGTTTATGTTAAAAGTCACGAATATTCAGAAAAGTTTTAATGGCCACCATGTATTAAAAGGCATTGATTTTGAAATTAATAAAGGCGAAGTGGTTGCCATTCTGGGTCCATCAGGTTCAGGCAAGACGACTTTTTTACGCTGTTTAAATTTGCTCGAACGCCCAGAAAAAGGTGTATTAGCATTTACCGATGGAAGCTTAACCATTGATTTCAGTAAAAAAATCAGCAAAGCCGATGAACTAAAATTGCGTCGTCGTTCTTCAATGGTATTCCAACAATACAATCTCTTTCCCCATCGCACTGCACTCGAAAATGTGATGGAAGGCATGGTAGTTGTGCAAAAAAACAACCGAAAGAGATTGCGCGTGAAAAAGCCTTAGCATTATTGGAAAAAGTTGGTTTAAAAGCGAAAGCAGATTTATATCCCTCTCAACTCTCTGGAGGTCAACAGCAACGTGTCGGGATCGCTCGTGCTTTAGCCGTTAAACCCGATATTATCTTGTTAGATGAGCCCACTTCTGCTCTCGACCCAGAACTTGTCGGTGAAGTATTGCAGACACTCAAAATGCTCGCACAAGAAGGTTGGACAATGATTATCGTCACACATGAATTGAATTTTGCCAAAGATGTGGCAGATCGCGTGATTCTCATGGAAAATGGTCAGGTCGTTGAACAAAATACCGCGGCTGAATTCTTCAGTCATCCACAGCAAGAACGCACCAAACAATTCTTATTGCAAGCTAAAATGCCAATGGAATTCGAAGATTATTGTATTTAATCAAACCTCTAAATATAAAAAGAGCGGTCAAAAAACATCATGAATTTTGACCGCTCTTTCTATTTGAATAAATTACATAATGGCATTATAGAATACTGCTGCTAAAGCCGCCCCGATAAATGGACCTACAACCGGAACCCAACTGTATCCCCAGTCAGCTTTAGTTTTTAATGTACCACCAAGTAAAAGACCTAAGGTTAAGCGCGGACCAAGATCTCGAGCTGGGTTAATTGCATAACCGGTTGTTCCACCTAAGCTTAACCCAATTGCCCAAACGAGAATCGCTACTGGTAATGCCCCGATGGAGCCTAAACCAATTGGCGTGCTTTCTGCCGTGCCAGGTAAAGTGATGTTTGCCCCTGCAAGATAGAAAATTACGAAGACAAGTACGAAGGTACCAACAATTTCGTTCACTAAGTTGATTGGGTAGTTACGAATCGCAGGTTCAGTACAGAAACAAGCGCGTTTTAACCCCTCTTCTTCGGTGGCTGCAAAGTGATCTTTATACATAATGTAAACCAACAACGCACCTACCATGCCCCCCACAACTTGTGCCGCGATGTAGCCTGGTACCAGTTCCCAAGCAAATGCACCTTTCATTGCTACACCAAGTGTTACCGCTGGATTTAAGTGCGCCCCACTGTAAGGGCCTGTCACAACAACGGCCACATACACTGCAAATGCCCACGCGGTAGTAATCACAATCCAACCAGAACTTTGCCCTTTCGTTTTATTTAAACATACGTTGGCTACCACACCGTTACCCTAACAGGATTAAGAGTGCTGTGCCAAAAAATTCTGCAAAATAGGCATTCATAAGAGAATCTCCAAATAATGATTAACTTAATGATTTCATTAAAGAAATCTTGCTTTGCAATTTGTTTCGTTGTTTGATCAAATATTGAGATACTCAAAGTGAGTGGCCTCATTATCTAGTTTTTACCAATTAATTCAATAGATGAAACCGATCTATTTTCTAAAAATGAGAGAGCGATCACATTATTTTTGTGCGTTAACACAATTGTTTACATTTTTTCGGGGAGAAATCTGTGACACCTATCACAAAACCCAACATTGCTTGTTCCAATTAGGTTCGAATTCAATTAAGTTAGGTTCGCAATTTGTTCGTTTAAGCTCAAAATTTCTTCATTCATTTAATGAGAGTGTCAAGCACTCTAAGGAATAGCACCATGACAGACAAAAAATACATCATCGCTTTGGACCAAGGTACCACAAGCTCTCGTGCAGTATTATTAGATCACAATGCGAATGTTGTCGAAATCGCCCAACGTGAATTTACACAAATTTATCCACGCGCAGGCTGGGTGGAACATAATCCAATGGAAATTTGGGCAACACAAAGTTCAACATTAAACGAAGTGGTTGCAAAAGCAGGCATTACCTCAGATGAAATTGCGGCAATTGGTATTACTAACCAACGTGAAACCACCATTGTGTGGGAAAAAGCAACCGGCACACCGGTTTATAACGCAATTGTGTGGCAATGTCGTCGTACCGCCGATATTACAGACAAACTTAAAGCGGATGGTCACGAAGACTATATCCGCAATACCACGGGCTTAGTGGTGGATCCCTATTTCTCAGGTACAAAAGTGAAATGGATTTTAGACAATGTAGAAGGCGCACGCGAAAAAGCGGAACGTGGTGAACTTCTATTTGGTACCGTAGATACCTGGCTTGTGTGGAAATTAACCCAAGGCCGTGTGCACGTAACGGATTACACCAACGCATCTCGTACCATGTTATTTAACATCCATACGAAAAATGGGATGACAAAATGTTGGAATTATTAAATATTCCACGCTCAATGTTGCCTGAAGTGCGTAATTCTTCCGAAGTGTATGGTCAAACCAACATTGGGGGAAAAGGCGGTGTGCGTATTCCAGTTGCAGGTATCGCGGGCGACCAACAAGCGGCACTTTACGGCCATCTATGCACACGCGCAGGCCAAGCGAAAAATACCTATGGTACAGGCTGTTTCATGTTGCTTCACACTGGTGATAAAGCCATTACCTCTAAAAATGGTCTATTAACCACCATTGCATGTAACGCTAAAGGTGAACCTGAATACGCACTTGAAGGTTCGGTATTTATCGCAGGGGCTTCAATCCAATGGTTACGTGATGAACTCAAAATCGTACATGACAGCCATGACTCTGAATACTTCGCACAAAAAGTTCCTGACAGCAATGGCGTGTACGTTGTTCCAGCTTTCACCGGTTTAGGTGCACCATATTGGGATCCGTATGCTCGTGGTGCGATTTTCGGTCTTTCTCGTGGTTCTAACCGTAACCATATTGTACGCGCAACCCTTGAATCTATCGCTTACCAAACCCGTGACGTGTTAGAAGCAATGCAATCTGACTCTGGCCAACGCTTACAATATTTACGTGTTGATGGCGGCGCAACCAACAATAACTTCTTAATGCAATTCCAAGCGGATATTTTAGATGTGAACGTAGAACGCCCAGTGGTGAAAGAAGTAACCGCACTTGGTGCCGCTTACCTTGCTGGTCTTGCAGTTGGTTTCTGGAAAGATTTAGACGAACTTCACGACAAAGCTCGCGTAGAACGTACCTTCACTCCAGATAATGATGAAGAAAAACGTGAACGTCGTTATAAAGGTTGGAAAAAAGCCGTTAAACGCTCATTAGAATGGGCAAAAGAAGACGCTGAATAATCCTTTCTAGCCAATAATAAAGTGCGGTCAAAATAGCTTATGTTTTTGACCGCACTTTTATTTTATCTATCAACTATACTGCTGCCGATACTTCTCTAAATTATCTTGAAAATGCTGAATATAGTACTCGATGTCTTTTTCTCGGTAGCCAAGAATTCGACCGATTTCACGTTCCACTTTTGGATCAAAACCATTCACAGTGCTTGCAGGAAGTAACACTTCCATTTGTTCAGCGAGTGCAAGAGATTGAGGTAAATAGACAATAAAATCAGTTAAGCAAACATCATTGACATGACGTTGCACTGTTTTTGAATGAAGCATTCCTAGCTCAAGATAAGGGAGAAAGGCGTCAGGAATACCGAGCTCCTGATTGAATAATGCCACTTGCTTTTCGCCCCTTAACATTAATTCCAGCTCCTTGCCTTCATGCGGCCCAAGAATACCTTTTTCCATAAGAATATTCCTTTCGTTGAAATAAAAAAAGGGGATTGGATGATTGACCAGATCCTTCATTGTACGCCTATTTGGCCACAATGTTCATCTAAATGACGAAATTATTTTTTCCAATTTTTCAACGCATCGGCAAAGGCATTACCCATTGCACTATTTCCTCTAGGATTACGATCTTGGCGAGGTGCATTACTTCTTGGTTTTGCACTTAAAGTGCGGTCAGATTTGCCGTCATTTTTGACCGCACTTTCATCTAATCGCATCGTTAACGCAATACGTTTACGCGGCACATCCACTTCTAAGACTTTCACTTTCACGATATCGCCAGTTTTCACCACTTGATGTGGATCTTCTACGAATTTATCGCTTAATGATGAAATATGTACTAAACCGTCTTGGTGAACACCAATATCCACAAATGCGCCGAAATTAGTCACATTGGTGACGGTACCTTCTAAAATCATACCTGGTTTTAAATCAGTGATTTCTTCCACGCCTTCTGCAAATACAGCAGTTTTAAATTCACCACGCGGATCGCGCCCTGGTTTTTCCAACTCTTTGAAAATATCTTGAACAGTTGGTAAACCAAATTGCTCATCAATGAATTGTTTCGCATCAAGCTGACGAACCACACCCGCATTGCCCATTAAATCTTGGATAGATTGCGCGGTAGCTTGCAAGATTTTTTCGACCACAGGATAAGCTTCTGGGTGAACACCTGAAGCATCAAGTGGGTTTTTCCCGCCTGCAATACGCATAAAGCCCGCACATTGCTCAAAAGCTTTTGGCCCTAAACGCGGCACTTTTTTCAATTCGCTACGGCTTTCAAAACGACCATTTTGATCACGATATTCCACAATGTTTTGCGCTAATGTTTTCGTCATTCCCGCCACGCGAGCAAGTAATGGCGCGGATGCCGTATTCAAATCCACACCTACTGCGTTTACACAGTCTTCCACCACTGCATCGAGTTTACGCGCAAGTTGGGTTTGGTTTACATCGTGCTGATATTGCCCAACACCAATGGCTTTCGGTTCGATTTTCACTAATTCTGCCAATGGATCTTGTAAACGGCGTGCAATAGAGACTGCACCACGTAAAGAAACATCTAAGTTCGGGAATTCATTTGCCGCAAATTCAGAGGCGGAATAAACGGATGCGCCCGCTTCGCTCACCACAACGATTTGAGGTTTATTTTCTTTGATTTCTTTAATCACTTCTTTCGCAAAACGTTCAGTTTCACGAGAAGCTGTACCGTTACCAATGGCAATTAATTCCACGTTATGTTTGCGGATCAAGCTGAAAATCGCCACTTGTGCTTCAGCTTCACGACCCGTGTGTGGATAAATGGTGGTGGTATCTAATAATTTACCTGTGTTATCCACCACTGCGACTTTAACTCCCGTACGCAAGCCTGGGTCCAAGCCCATGGTACTTTTCGCCCCAGCCGGTGCAGCCATTAAAAGTGCGGTCAGATTCCGAGCAAAAAAACATCAATGGCTTCTTCTTCCGCTTTTTTTCACGTAAACTTGCCATTAATTCCGTTTCTAAATGCAACGAAACTTTGATTTTTCCATGTCCACGCAATCACTTGCTCACGCCATTTATCTGCAGGCTGCCCCGTGAAACGGACATCTAAATAATCACGAATAATTTCTTCACAATAACTTTGACGACTTCCCTCTTCTGCATCAGGATCCGCATTTAAGCTTAATTGTAAAATGCCCTCATTACGTCCACGGAACATGGCTAATGCACGGTGAGAAGGCACATTTTTCAATAATTCTTGATGGTCGAAATAATCTTGGAATTTTGCGCCTTCCGTTTCTTTACCTTCGATCACTTTAGATACAATAACCGCATTTTTTGCTAAATAATCACGGACTTTCGCTAATAAACCCGCATCTTCAGCAAAACGCTCCATTAAAATATAGCGTGCGCCATCAAGTGCGACTTTAGTATCTGTTACGCCTTTATCAGCATTTACAAATTCAGCTGCTGCCGTTTCAGGATCATTCTTCGGCTCGTTCCAAAGTAAATCAGCCAATGGCTCAAGACCGGCTTCAATCGCAATTTGCCCTTTCGTGCGACGTTTAGGTTTGTATGGCAAATACAAATCTTCTAATTCGGTTTTGCTTTGTGTTGCATGGATTTTGTCACGCAATTCATCGGTCAATTTCCCTTGCTCTTCAATAGATTTCAAAATGGTTTGACGACGATCTTCTAATTCACGTAAATAAATTAAACGGGTTTCAAAATGACGAAGTTGAGTGTCATCCAAGCCACCTGTAGCTTCTTTACGATAACGGGCAATAAATGGAATGGTATTGCCATCATCTAATAATTGAATGGCGGCGAGGATTTGTTGGGGTTGAACGGTTAATTCTGCCGCAATAATTTGGCTAATTTGTTGATTTAACATTGTCATACTTCTTTGTTATTAAAGGATTCAATAAAAACGGGAATAGAATACTGGTTTTAGACAACAGGCTCAAATATAATTCAAAAAAATTTCTTTTTATTTTTTTATTATGGCAAAAATCAAATTACATTACCCGTCAAGGCTGGCTTGCGCTTGACCAAGAACTTAAATTTTTGTGGAAAGAAGAACGTCCTAAAAGTTACCCAAGCGGTTTCAGATGCTGCTGCGCTTGGTGACCGCAGTGAAAAACGCAGAATATATTTACGGTAAACGTCGTTTACGTGAAATTGATCGCCGTGTGCGTTTCCTTTCCAAACGCTTAGAAGTGTTACAAATCGTGGATTACCACCCAAAACAAGAAGGCAAAGTGTTTTTCGGTGCGTGGGTTGAGCTAGAAGATGAAGAAGGTGAAGTGAAGCAATACCGCCTTGTCGGCTGCGATGAATTCGATCCTGCTAAAAACTGGATCTCCATTGACTCTCCCGTCGCTCGTGCCTTAATCGGGAAAGGCGTTGATGATGAAATTCATGTGGAAACCCCCTCGGGTAAAGTGGTGCTCTATGTGAACCGAATTTGGTATGAAAAATAGCGAAGTAGAAAAACAAAAGAGCGGTCAAAATTGACCGCTCTTTTATCAAGCATTTCTAGATTAGAATGTCATACCAAAACGAATGCCCAAACCTTTTTGACGACCAGCATAGCCTTGTAAGGTTGTATTAAATTGTTTGCCTGCAAGTTTATAATCTACCCCTGCTTCAGCAATGGTTGTACCACCTTTCATTGTTGGTGTTGGCAATGCATAACCTTGATATTGTGCACGTACGTCTCCATTCCATTCACGCTCATAAGCCACACCAAAGTGCATACCTAAATTGCTTAAATTATGGTTATATTGCACACCTACACGACCACGCTTAGAGCGAACTGATGAGAAATGGTAGGTTTCACCAGAACTTAAATGCGCTTCATCACCAGAAGTATGCGAATAGAAATATTTCACATAGGTATCTAGGGAGTTATTCTCACCTAACTGCCATACTTTACCAAAACCGACATGGCTAGCTAGGTAATTTGCATTGCTCTTATATCTTACACCTGTACCATTTGCATGGACGAAATCATCACTACGATAATCATTCCATACGCGTCCTGCACGTAAACTTACTTGTGCATATAGGCCATTATTCCATAAATAATTGCTAAATACATTTGCACCAAGATTCCAGGCTTTACCTTTACCTTTTGTACCGTCATCTAAATGCGCTGTATAATGACTATAACCATATTCAGCTGCTACACCATATAACCAATTACCCGAAACACTCGGTTTATTCCAGGCATAGCCAGCATCCAATGTAAGCCCTTTCAAGTTAACATAACTACCAGTCGTAATATCACGATCGGCTGTACCTGCTTGAACAAACCCGCTTTCATTTGCACCAACTTGACTTAAATTAGCATCTTGATACAACGAATTCAAACCTCCAGCAAGATAACTTGCTCCATTATTGACTAACGCAGGGGCAACTAAGCGACCTTGTACTAATGATTTAGTTTTTGGATTTACTGCTGTTACTGGTGTTGCATCCGCATTCACCACTGGTTTAGTTGTCGTTTCCGTTGTATTGGTATTTACAACCGGCTTATTTGCTGTTGTGTTGGTATTTACAGCCGGTTTAGTTGCTGTTGTGTTAGTATTTACAACTGGTTTAGTTGCTGTTGTATTGGTATTTACAACTGGTTTAGTTTTTGAATCAGTAACTGGTGTAATTTTTTGTTGATTACTACGTTTAAAGGTGAGATCTAAATTTTTATTATCTGCCGTCAACGCAATACTCGCTAAATCATGTGCTAAGGTAATACCTTGATACACATTCCCTTTACCACTCCAAAATAAACCGTCATTAGCCTTAATCAAATGTACCACATCGCCAGAATGTAAATTAGCATTACCAGGTACATAAGCATTCATCGTTGTATTACCTAACTGAAGATATGACGTAGAAAGATTTAAGACAGTATCGTTATGACGGACATTATCAGGTAAATAGAAATTAATGGTATCAAAATTCAGTACCTCTTCAGCTTTTAGCTTATTCATTTCAATACCTTCTTTGGCTGTCCCCAAATTAAGTACATTACCTTTGGAATGAACGCTTGTCCCACCTGCAATATTGTTATCCACAGTTCCAGCAAAAAGCGTTACGGTATTATTGCTCGACTCATTTTCAGCTGAGCCACCACCAACACCACCAATATGGAACCCTTTATGTAGTACCACTGTGTTATTGTTCGCCTTTGTTAATGCACTCCCACCAATGATATTTCCTGCTACTTTTGCATTCTCACCTAGCACAACAGTATTATTGTGTGCATTTCCCTCACCAGCAACTGCAGAATAAGCATCACCACCCGTCACAAAATTAGCCACTAAATTTTTACCAACTTGAACAGTGTTCTTAGATACATTACCAGATGAAGAACGTGCGCCATAAATTTCACCCGCTACAGCATCCGTTCCTATTGTTACAGAGTTATTGGTAACAGTTGAACTTTCCCACCCTGCGGCACCACTCACCAATAAGGTATGACTACGATTGCCAATCGTTACACGGTTATCATTTGCAACATTATTTTTACTAAAAACCGCGTTAGCAACACCACCTTAAAAATCATACCTATTTGAGCATCATCCCCAATATGCACAACATTCGAGTTTGCCTCTTGGCTCATAAAATCAGATTTTACAGAAGCGCCTCCTCCCTCAACAATACCACCAGAGCTAGCAATAGACACTTCACTTCCGACTCTAACTCCGTTACCGATAACGACTTCATTAAAAGAAGAGGTTTTTCCTCCACTACCTCCTCTTACCGAAGAAGTGATATTAGAAAGGTCACCAATATGCACACTATTACTCGATGCACTCACGTTATTCGCAACTGCTTTATTGTCAGAGCCCCCAAAGCCGCCAATCACACTACCAATAACAGTGGTATTTGTACCAATACGAACAGCATTAAAATCTGAATGAGATTCTATGGATGTGCCGCCCCAAACACCACCGCCATTTCTGCCCGTACCGATTTGAACATTATTCCCAATTACTACTTCATTATGATTCGCTTCTTTTTTGCTCGTAAAACCACCATTAACACTTGATGTAACATTCGCACCATGCGCTATATTTACACGGTTATTATTTGCGGTGCCATCTGCATATCCACCAAAAACAGCACCGTCATTTTTTTGATTTAAACCAACTGAAACGGAACAACCATTTTGAGTTTTCAGCTTTAACAAGAGAAGTATTTTGACATCCGTAAAGATCACTAGCTTGAGCCGATGTGGAAAACACTCCCATAAGAATACAAGCTAAACCAGTTAATTTAATTTTGAACGCACTCTCGCAGAAAGAAGCATTTGGGTTTCTAATATGCATAGTTCACCTTAAATATAAAGTTAATAAGATATCGTTACATAAAGCCAGCTATTAAGTACTACATTCACTGAAATTAAAAAAACGAATAAAAACAAGATAATCACTAAAAATATCCAAGAATACTTTTAGTTTATTAGTCAACTTTTATCAATGTGAAATCAACATAAAGAAATAAAAATAGGAGGAGTGAATTTCTATATTATTTTCAAGGAAATAAATTTTAATCACTGTTTTTTTATGACAAACTTAAAAAAATAGGGCTAAACAAAAAGAGCGGTCAATTTTGACCGCTCTTTTTATTCTATAAATCAAACAGATTATGCATTATCACCAATTAATACTGATTCTAACGCAATTTCAATCATATCATTGAAGGTTAATTGACGTTCTTCTGCTGTAGTTTGTTCGTGTGTACGAATATGGTCTGAAACAGTACAGATACAAAGTGCTTTTGCACCATATTCTGCTGCCACGCCATAGATACCCGCTGCTTCCATTTCTACGCCTAAGATGCCGTATTTTTCCATCACATCAAACATTTCGAAATCTGGCGTGTAGAATAGGTCTGCAGAGAAAAGATTCCCTACGCGAACTTGTTTACCTTTTTCTTTTGCTGCTTGAACCGCCGCTTGTGCCATATCAAAATCAGCAATTGCAGCGAAATCGTTATCTTTGAAACGAATACGGTTTACTTTTGAATCAGTACATGCACCAAGGCCGATGATGACATCACGTACTTTAACGTCCATACGTACGGCACCACAAGAACCAACACGGATGATTTTTTTCACGCCGTATTCAGTAATTAATTCTTTCGCATAAATTGAGCACGATGGGATACCCATACCGTGACCCATAACAGATATACGACGACCTTTATAGGTACCGGTATAACCCAACATATTGCGAACGTTAGTCACCTCTTTCGCATCCTCTAAGAATGTTTCAGCAATATATTTTGCACGAAGCGGATCGCCTGGCATTAATACAACATCTGCAAATGCGCCTTCAGGAGCGTTAATATGTGGAGTCATTGTTTTTTCCTCTTGTTGATAAATAAAAAGTCATTTAAGCAAACGTTTTCGCCTGCTTTAAAGTACAACACCACGAATGATTCGTGGTGTTGAGAGATAAAGTGCGGTCAAAATTCACCACATTTTAATTACATTGCTACGCCGCTTAACTCGATGAATAAACCTGCGATAGTCGCACTCATTAAGTTAGCTAATGTACCTGCGACAACTGCTTTTAAACCTAAGCGAGCCACATCACCACGACGATTTGGTGCCATACCACCGATACCACCGATTAAGATCGCGATAGAGCTGAAGTTAGCGAAACCACATAATGCGAAAGTAATAATTGCTTTAGTTTTTTCACTTAATACAACTGCTGTATCTGGTTGTAAGTATTTGCGAACTCTAAGTAACCCACGAATTCATTTACGGCTAATTTCATACCAATCATTTGACCCGCGATTGCAGATTCATCCCAAGATACACCAATTAAGTACGCTAATGGTTTGAAGATCCAACCAAAGATTGATTGTAATGTTAAGTCACCGTAACCGAACCAGCCACCTACGCCACCTAAGATACCGTTAATTAAAGCGATTAAACCCACGAATGCGATTAACATCGCACCTACGTTTAACGCTAATTGCATACCTGCACTCGCACCACCCGCCATTGCTTCAAGCACGTTGGTTGGTTTTTCGCTATCATCCGTTTCAGGTTGTTTATCAGTAAATTGTTCAGTTTGTGGGAATAAAATTTTCGCAAATAATAAACCTGCTGGTGCAGCCATGAAAGATGCCGCGATTAAGTAAGTCAACGGCACGCCCATTCCTGCATAACCCGCCATTACTGAGCCCGCGATAGAAGCTGTACCACCCGCCATAATAGCGAACAATTCAGATTGGGTCATATTTTTAATGTAAGGACGAACTACTAAAGGTGCTTCAGTCTGACCAACGAAGATATTCGCTGCTGCAGACATCGATTCTGCTTTAGATGTACCTAATGCCGCTTGCAATGCACCACCAATCACTTTGATGACCACTTGCATGATGCCGAGATAGTAAAGCACAGAAATTAAACCAGAGAAAAAGACGATGATTGGTAACACTTTCACCGCGAAGATAAAGCCAGCATTTGAAGGATCCGCTAAGCCACCAAAGACGAAGTTAATCCCTTCATTACCATAAGCGATAACATTTGATACACCATTTGCTGTCGCTTGTAATGCATCGCGACCAAACGGCACATACAAAATAAGGGCCGCAAATCCAATTTGGATCGCCAAAGCCCCTAATACAGTACGTAAATTAATCGCCTTACGATTATTTGAAAATAATACGGCAATGATCAGTAATACGACAATGCCTAAAACGCTACCTAAAATACCCATTTTTTTCCCCTAGGTTGGTTAGATAAGTAAGTGAATAAAATTATCCTATTCTACTTGTTTTTCGGTGAAAAGTCGGAATATTTTTACTATTTTTCGGCATGTTTGCTTATAAAATGGTCACAATTTTGGTCAGACCACAAGATTTCGCATAGTTTTCAAGCGCTTGAGTCTGCTCAACGGTTGGGACATAAGGAGTGAGTCCTTCGGCATCTCGTGCACCTTTTGTGTGCATTCGGATAATTTTGAGCAACACATCCGGATAGTCTTTCAATAAGGACGCGACCTTTTCCACCAACTTTTCTGCATCAAAAAAATTCGCCACATAAACTAACCGCACTTCTTCCACTTATTTAATGGTAATAATTGCGCCAAGTTCTTCAAATTGCGATCTAAGTTTTCTTGCTTAATATGTTGATGAGCGGGGATGATGTTTTTCGGGACAATGCCTTGGCGATTTTGTCTATCAAAGCACAAACTCTGTAAGCCAAGTCCTTCTCCTTTCAAATCAAAGAGAAATTTGTCCGTGACATCAATTAAAGGACGAATTGCGTCAAATTCAAAGAAACCACTGCTATCCAAATAGCAAGTTAGCCCTTCCTCACGTAGTTTTTTTGAAACAATGGGACAAGCTTTTTATGATGAATAGTAGGTTCCCCGCCAGAAACCGTTACACCACGAATGAACGGTACCGCATCCATCGCTTGCTCATACAAATACTGCAAACTGACTTGATGAGCCCCTTCCGCATAACGCGGAATGGTTTCTGGATTGTGGCAATAAAGGCAGTTTAACTTACAACCTTGTAAGAAAATACTGGTACGATTCCCCTGCCCTTCTACATTAGAAAAAGGAATAATACGATGCAGGGGGACATAAATATCAGAAAGTGCGGTCACAAATAGCGTTTTTTTCTAGAGTAAGTTATCACTTACACAAGCTTCATTTGGAAAATCACTAATTCCGCTTGGCAGCAGAATGTGAAAACCGCTTTAAGTACATATCCCTCTTCAACCTGTTGAATTTCAGATTGAATTTGGCAAGGTTCACTTTCTACATCACGCGCTTTTAATGTGAAATATTCCAATGCGCCTTCTGCATCTTGACGAGTCGCATAAAACTGTTCGATAGGTAAACTACAATCACTGTTATCAAACAATGATTTCATATCGAAAGTATTACAACCTACGCATTCAATTGGTTTTTCAGTTTGAATGGCCATCTTTTTCTCCTTATCTAAAAAAGCCGTGATATAACACGGCTTATTAAGTTTAAAATTATTTTGCAGCAACAAAGCCCACGGCTTCGTACACTTTGGCAAGGGTTTCTTTCGCTCTTGCACGGGCTTTTTCTGCACCTTGACGCAAAATCTCGTCTAAAAGTGCTTCATCATTACGATATTGATAAAAACGTTCTTGTAACCCCGCAAGTAAATTTGACACTTCATCAGCAACGGCTGTTTTTAAGTGTCCATACATTTTGCCTTCAAATTCTTTTTCAAGTTCTGCCACAGATTTATCCGTTACCGCAGAAAGAATATCTAATAAGTTAGACACACCCGCTTTGTTTTTCACATCATAACGTACAACAGGTGGTTCATCAGAGTCTGTTACCGCACGTTTGATTTTTTTCGCCACCGATTTTGGATCTTCAAGCAAGGTCACCACGTTATTACGGTTATCATCGGATTTAGACATTTTTTTGTCAGGATCTTGCAAAGACATAATACGCGCGCCCGCTTTACCTAAGAAGATTTCAGGAATAGTGAAAATATCACCATAAAGGGCATTAAAACGAGCGGCAATATCACGGGTGATTTCTAAATGTTGTTTTTGGTCATCCCCTACCGGCACGCTTTTCGCTTGGTAAAGTAAGATATCTGCTGCCATTAAAACCGGATAATCAAATAAACCCACGTTAATATTTTCGGCATAACGTGCTGATTTATCTTTAAATTGAGTCATACGGCTCATCTCACCAAAATAGGTGTAACAGTTTAATACCCAGCTTAGTTGAGTATGCTCAGGTACATGAGATTGCACGAAGATCGTGCTTTTATTCGGATCAATGCCACAAGCCAAGTAAAGGGCGAGCACATCAAGGGTTGCCTTGCGAAGTGCTACAGGATCTTGACGTACAGTGATGGCATGTAAATCCACCACACAGAAAATACACTCATAATCTTCTTGCATTTTCACCCAGTTGCGAAGTGCACCTAAATAATTCCCGATAGTTAATTCGCCGGAAGGCTGCACGCCACTGAATACAATTGGTTTTGTCATTGGTTATCCTTTTATTCTGTAAACTGAATTGACGCTATGATAACAAAAGATAGGGCGTTTTTTAATGATTGAGTTCAAAACAATGTGTAAAAATGCTATATTACGCCAAAAATTTCTGCAGCTCACAATTTATAATCCCAATGAAAAATTATAATGATATGGCTCTGGCACTTGCCGGTGTTTGTCAATCAGTCTTATTAATCAGTCAATTAGCTCAAAAAGGCGGAGTTGATAACCAAGATGCATTCCAAACAACCATTCATTCTCTTCTCATTACTCAACCTGAAGATACATTAGCCGTATTTGGCGGCGACGTTCAACATCTTAAAGTGGGATTAAACACGCTTATCGAGCAACTCACCCAATTAAATGACAAAAATTTATTAAATTATTGGGGCAGCTTGTTAGCGTTAGAGAGCAAATTAAACAAACAACCAGAAATCAAACAAGAACTTGGCCGCCGTATTGCCCGTTTACCAGAACAACTTGCTTATCACGACAATCAATTTGATGATGAGATGTTTTCTATCATGGCAAACATTTATGTCGATACGATTAGCCCTTTAGGCAAACGCATCCACATTATTGGTTCGGCATATCATTTACAGCAACAAAGCGTGCAAGACAAAATTCGTGCGTGTTTACTTGCTGGCATTCGTTCTGCCGTTTTGTGGCGTCAAGTCGGCGGCAGCAAATGGCAACTGTTATTTCATCGTAAAAAATTAGTGCAAGCGGCACGACAACTCTACTTAACTTTAAATTAATCCTTGGAGAACTCTTATGCAACTTTCCGCATTAACCGCTCTTTCCCCGATTGACGGTCGTTATCAAGATAAAGCCACTGCATTACGTGGTATTTTCAGTGAATTTGGTTTACTCAAATTCCGTGTCACCGTGGAAGTACGTTGGTTACAAAAATTGGCGGCGACCGCTGAAATCCAGAAGTTTCTTCTTTGTCCAAAGAAGCAAACGATTACCTTAATAAAATTGTAGAAGAATTCAGTCTTCAAGATGCTGAACGTATCAAAGAAATTGAACGCACTACGAATCATGACGTAAAAGCAGTTGAGTATTTCTTAAAAAGAAAAAAAGTGAGGCCTTACCAGAATTAGCCAAAGTCTCTGAATTTATTCACTTTGCGTGTACATCAGAAGACATTAACAACCTTTCTCATGCCTTAATGTTAAAAACGGCGCGTGAAGAAGTGATCTTACCGGAATGGCAAAAGCTGATTGATGAAATCACCCGTTTAGCGAACGAATACAAAACCATCCCATTACTTTCTCGTACACATGGTCAACCTGCCTCACCGAGTACTGTGGGTAAAGAAATGGCGAACGTGGTTTACCGTTTAAAACGCCAATTCAAACAACTCCAACAAAATGAAATCTTGGGTAAAATCAACGGTGCTGTGGGTAACTACAATGCGCATTTATCGGCTTATCCAAATATCAACTGGCACAAATTTAGCGAAGAGTTTGTAACCTCATTAGGTTTAGATTGGAACCCATACACCACACAAATTGAACCTCACGATTACATTGCTGAATACTTTGATGCCGTGGTACGTTTTAATACCATCATCATCGACTTCGACCGTGACTTATGGGGCTACATTGCGTTAAATCACTTTAAACAACGCACTATCGCGGGTGAAATTGGTTCATCCACCATGCCACATAAAGTGAATCCTATTGACTTCGAAAACTCAGAAGGTAACTTAGGTTTAGCCAATGCGGTGATGACTCACCTAGGTCAAAAATTACCGATTTCTCGTTGGCAACGAGACTTAACCGACTCCACTGTATTACGTAATTTAGGTGTGGGTTTAGGTTATTGCTTAATTGCGTATGCCGCAACCCGTAAAGGTATCAGCAAATTAGAAGTGAACGAACAACATCTCCGTGATGAACTCAACCAAAACTGGGAAGTTTTAGCTGAGCCAATTCAAACCGTAATGCGTCGCTATGGTATTGAAAAACCATACGAAAAATTAAAAGAGCTCACTCGTGGTAAACGCGTTGATGAAAAAGCAATGCGTGAATTCATCGAAAAACTGGCTATCCCAGCCGATGAAAAAGCCCGTTTACAACAACTCACTCCTGCAACCTATATTGGTGCAGCTATTGAGTTAGTAGAAAAACTTTAAGAAATAAAAGGGCGTTTTATAATGCCCTTAAAAAATCAAAGTGCGGTCAAAAACATCTTATATTTTGACCGCACTTTTTTATTTCTTCTCTTACCTATTGCATCATTCATGCTTAATAAACAGCAATCGTGCGTGATCATACACCCAATTAAAAAAATAAAGGTATAAACGGTCACCATCACCGTTAAGCTGAAATCCATCATAAAAGCTGTAATCCAATCCACTTTTAAAAAGTAAGCAATGATCGGCATGGTGAAAATAAGCAAACCGCCCTCAAATGAAATGGCATGTAAAGTACGAAATATGACGCCTCGCTTTTCTCTCGGCCCCGTAAACACTTTATCAAGAAAATAATTAAAAACGAGATTCCATAGCATGGCGGTTAAGGAAACCAATACCATGGATCCAAAGAGAATAGAAACACTTTCTTCTGTAAAGAAATACAAAGCGAAAACAGAAAGCAACACAACCGTGGTTTCAAACAAGATTGCGTGAAAAAGTCGCTCAAGAAAACTCATTTGTCATCCTTTACAAAGCAAAAGTGCGGTCAAACTCACCGCACTTTTTATCAATATTTGATTAATTGGTTTTTAATTTATTCCAATATTTTTCGTAAATGTCTACTGCTTCACCCACATCGCCTTGCATAATGCCTTTTTCAATGTTTTCAGCAGATGGGAACAAGGTTGGGTTATTCGCCATTTCAGGTGAAAGTAACGCTTTCACGCCTTCATTTGGCATTGAGAAGCCCATTTTTTCAACCACTAATTTCGCATTTTCAGGACGAAGTAAGAAGTCGATAAATTTATAAGCGCCCTCTGTATTTTTCGCACCTTTTGGAATCGCGTAGTTATCCATCCAGAAAATCGCGCCTTCTTTTGGATACACAAATTGGATACTTGGATTTTCTTTGTGTGCTAAATAAGCCGAACCATTCCATAACATACCGATAGAAGCTTCACCTTGAACAAACGGCACTTCTGGCGAGTCAGAGTTAAAAGTCACCACATTTGGTAACAATTTCACTAAGCGCTCGTAAGCCGCTTTAATGTCTTCTTCATTCGTGGTATTTGGTGATTTTCCATCTAAAAGTAATGCAATATGGAACACTTCTCGCGCATCACTGGTTAATAATACTTTACCTTTATATTCTGGATTCCAGAAATCAGCCCAACTCGTAATTTTGCTTGGGTCAATATCATCCGCATTCACACCGATACCGGTTAAGCCATAAACGTAAGGCAGAGAATATTTGTTATTTGGGTCAAATTCCTTGTTTAATAAATTTGCTGGAATTTGTTTAAAATTACTTTAATTTGCTGTGATCAAGCTCTTGTAACATGCCTTCTTTCGCCATTTTATTAACGTAATAGCTTGATGGGAAAACTAAATCATAACCACTACCTGTACTAGAGGTCAGCTTCAATTTAGCATACATTTCTTCATTACTTTCAAATGTTGAATAAATCACTTCAATGCCGGTTTCTTTGGTAAATTCCGCAACCAAATTAGATGGCACATAGTCAGTCCAGTTATAAACATAAAGTTTTTCAGCAGCAAATGCCGCAGAGGTTGCGACGAATGCGACGGCAGACAGACAAAGAGATTTAATGTATTGAACAGCATTTTTTTTCAATTTATTGACCTCCTCAGGACAATCAAAATAAACCTTAAGTAATCGTTTACCTATGTAAACTTGAGGAGTATAGCACCTTTTTTGCAAAAGGTTTGACATATTTTCCCATCAGGGTAAGATTTCGCCTATCTCTATTTATGTTAATCAGTCATCAACTATGCTCGAATTTGCTCATCAAGAACACGTCAAATCTTATTATCTCGACAGTCGAAATCAAACCTTTGAACTACCGCCGCTCACTCAGCAAGAAGAAGCAGATGTTTGTGTCATCGGTGCGGGTTTCTTTGGCTTATCTGCTGCCCTTGAATTAGCAGAAAAAGGCAAAAAAGTGATTGTGCTAGAAGGCGCGCGAGTCGGATTTGGTGCATCTGGTAGAAGTGGCGGTCAAGCCATCAACGGTTTTGAAGAAGGCATTGATGAATATATTGCTCAAGTAGGCTTTGATAAAGCGAAACAACTTTGGGATATGTCGCTAGAGGCCATTGATATTATTGATGAGCGCATTGCGAAATATGGCATTCAATGCGATTGGAAAAAAGGTTATGCCACATTGGCGTTAAATGAACGTCGTATGGACGATCTCATTGAAATGGAAAAAGCCAGCCACGCGACTTTTGGCTATGACAAAATGCAACTTTGGGATAAAGCCAAACTGAAACAACATCTAGGCAGTGATATTTATGTAGGCGGTTTATACGATAGCAACTCAGGCCACTTACACCCATTAAACTATTGCTTAGGTTTAGCAAAAGCCTGCTTAGATTTGGGCGTGCAGATTTACGAACAATCTCCTGTTGTGGATTTAGTAGAAAAATCAGGCTGCATTGAAGTCAAAACCGATAAAAGTGCGGTCATTTCTCAAGACGTTATTTTAGCTACCAATGCTTATATTGATGCACTACCGAAATCCATTCATCACGGCATTAATCGTAAAATCTTACCGGTTGAGAGCTTTATTATTGCGACCGAGCCCTTAGATCAAGCCACTGCTGATTCCGTGATCAACAATGGTATGTCTGTTTGCGATAACAATATCTTACTTGATTACTATCGTTTGAGTGCGGATAACCGTTTGTTATTTGGTAGCGATTCAAGCTCCAAAAAAGATATGGTGCAAATTATGCGCTGCAATATGCTGCATGTCTTCCCACAATTAGAAAATGTCAAAATTGATTATGGTTGGGCAGGACCGATTGATATGACAATGAACGCTAGCCCACATTTCGGTCGTATCTCGCCGCATATTTATTTTGCGCAGGGCTATTCTGGTCATGGTGTCGCACTCACTGGACTTGCTGGACGCATTATTGCAGAAGCAATTTTAGGTAATGACGAACGTTTGAGAATTTTTGAGGGATTAAAAGTACCTTCGTTTTACGGTGGAAAATACCTCAAAAACTTAGCCACCAAGATCGGTGTACTCTATTACAAATTCCTCGATCGTTATCGTTAATCAAAAAAAGCAAAGGCGTGTATTAAACATGCCTTTATTGTTTCGATGACATTTAAGGTTTAATGTCTCGCAAAATTGGATTTTGCATGGAAATCAGGGTTTCCGTTGATTGAATTTCATCAATCAACTGAATTTTGGTTGCAAGCACGGAATGTAATTCAGCAATCGTGTGTGTCATCACTTTAATAAAAATAGAATAATTCCCCGTGGTGTAATACGCCTCTACCACTTCATCAAAGGTTTCAAGCTTTTTAATCACTTTTTCATAGTCTTTTGCACTTTTCAAAATAATACCAATAAAGCAACAGACATCATAACCTAGCTTACGCTCATCAATAATCGCTTTTGTGCCTTCAATCAAACCAGACTGGCGCATTTTCTCTACGCGAACATGAATCGTACCTGGACTCACCCCAAAGTTTTTGGCCATTTCAGCATAAGGTGTACGGGCATCTTTAGTCAGTACACGGAGAATTTTAGCGATCAAGTGTATCGATATTGTTCATAAAACACTCCTTATTAGATCTTTTTCAAAAATACTTTCTTTATTTTTGATAATATTCAAAAATTTAAAAACAATGTAAAGAAATTACTTGAAATAATTTGTTATTTTTATTGAATAATACATAATAAATCTTACCAGTTATTATAAGAAGAAGGATAAATATGAAAAAGACGTTTATTTTACAACAACAAGAAATTAGCTTTGTGAAGAACACCTTTACTCAAAACTTGATTGAACAACTTGGCATTATCGAAGTACAAGGTCCAATCCTTAGTGAAGTTGGCAACGGTATGCAAGATAACTTATCAGGCATTGAGAAAGCTGTTCAAGTAAACGTGAAATGTATCCCAAATGCGGTTTATGAAGTGGTTCACTCATTGGCTAAATGGAAACGCCATACTCTCGCTCGTTTCCACTTTAAAGAAGGTGAAGGCTTATTTGTTCACATGAAAGCATTACGTCCAGATGAAGATTCATTGGATCAAACTCACTCTGTTTATGTGGACCAATGGGACTGGGAAAAAGTCATTCCTGAAGGTCGTCGTAACTTTGCTTATTTAAAAGAAACGGTACGTTCTATCTATCGTGCAATCCGTTTAACTGAATTAGCGGTAGAAGCTCGCTTTGACATTCCATCAAGCTTACCGAAAGAAATCACCTTCGTTCACAGTGAAGATTTAGTGAAACGCTACCCAGATCTTTCAAGCAAAGAGCGTGAAAACGCCATTTGTAAAGAATATGGCGCCGTGTTCTTAATTGGTATCGGTGGCAAATTATCAGATGGTAAACCACATGATGGCCGTGCACCAGACTACGATGACTGGACAACAGAATCTGAAAACGGCTACAAAGGTCTAAACGGTGATATTTTGGTGTGGAACGCTGAGTTAGGTAAAAGCGTTTGAGCTTTCTTCAATGGGTATTCGTGTAGATGAATCCGCATTGCGTTTACAAGTTGGTTTAACCGGCGATGAAGATCGCTTAAAAATGGATTGGCACCAAGATTTATTAAACGGCAAATTACCTCTCACCATCGGTGGTGGTATCGGTCAGTCTCGTATGGCAATGCTTTTACTTCACAAAAAACACATTGGTGAAGTGCAATCAAGCGTATGGCCAAAAGAAATGTTAGAACAATATCAACATATTCTTTAATCGAACGAGAAGATAAAAAAGTGCGGTAAAATTTCACCGCACTTTTGTTTTTGGAAAGATTAATTAATCTTGCAATGGCCCGCTATTAAACATTGGCAATCCCATGGTTTTTAAGCTGTCACGATAAATACCCAGCAAATCTTTCTCTGTAATTTTTTGTAGCTGATCTAACGGTTTATCTAATGCGGCGACCGTTTCAATCACAATACCTTGTGGACCGGATTCTTGCGTCGCAATTTCAAATAACGCTTGTCCACGACGAACATGACTACCCGAGCTAATCAACACAGCATGTTTGATTTTATGTTTCGCTAAAGAGTAACGAGAGAAAAGCGCATTTTCAACAGTTGAACGTGCATAGTTATCAGAATAAATACGGCTTGCATCCACGCCTTTCTCAATCAACCATTGCTTCATCAAATCCCCTTCGGTTTTATTATTTTGTGGCACACCGCCCGTCACAATAATTAACGCATCTGGATTTTGATTCGCAATTTCTAAGGTTTTCTCTAAACGTTGCACCAAAATATCATGCATACTGCCATCTGGGTTTAACGCATAGCCCAATGCAATAATTGCAGATTGTGCCGGTAACTTGGTTTCCAGTTTATCTGTAATTGGTTGATTAGCTGCTTTATCAATCACGGCAAAGACTTTTTCTAATTTGCTCGCACTTTCTGGTGAAAGTTGTTTTAAGCGTTCTAAATGTTTAGTAGTTTCTGCTTGATTGCCTTTAAAACGATTCCATGCCGCCAAGTAAGTGTGGGCTTTCACATCATCTGGCGCCACATCAAGCACTTTTTGGTAAAGCTCAATGGCTTTATCTGTATTACCGTTATAAATATTGGCATTCGCTGCGCCAAACAAAAAATCCACACGATAAGGCTCAAGCTTATACGCTTCCAATAAAAGATCCGCAATACGCTCCATATTAGAAGGAAGTTTCGCCGTAAAACCTGCATTTGACACACGAGCCGGCGAGTTTTTGGATTTTCACTGCTTGTTCAAAGCAACTCATCCACAACCTGTCTTTTGAGTAAGAAGTTGTTGGTAATTTAATTGAGGCTCAAGCACTTTCACTTCTGCCGTGCTGGCAAAGCTGTTGACCGCAAGGGATGAAAGCACAGCAAGTAAGGAAACTTTGAAGATTTTTTGCATAATTAATTCTCCATATTGGATTGAATAACAAAAAGAGCGGTCACTTTTTTTATCAGTTTCCGCTCTTTTCACTAAACTTGATTCATTGACATACACAATAATGTTAATGGATGGATACAAGTCACGTTAGATGACATATCGATCTGCCATTTACAAGTTTGGCATTCAGAGATTACGTAATCAAATCCGCCTGCATTGATGTTATCGAATAAGTTTTTACCGATAGATTGGGAAACCTCGTAGTTTTCTTCTTTGAAACCGTATGTTCCTGCGATACCACAACATTGTGATGGGAGCATCACTACTTCTAAACCTGGAATTTGTTTTAACACTTCCAAGGTGTAGGGTGCCCAACCCGCTTTATCCACGTGACATGCGGTGTGATAAGCCACACGCAATTTCAGTGGTTTAAGTGGTAAAGTTTTACCTTCTTTAAAGAGTTGATATAAGAATGGTGTCACCATGTGAATATGCGGACGAACTTTCGCATTGTCGATACCTAAAATATGATGATATTCATCACGTAAATTTAAGGCACAACTTGATGCTTCACTGATCACATCCAAGCCATTTTCATCCACCATTTTGCTGATGTAATCGGTATTAAATTGTGCGATTTTCTTCGCTCGTTCTGGGAACTGGTTCACGCTTAATGGCAAGCCACAGCATTTTTCTTTTTCCAATAATACCACGCCAATATCCATGGCATTGAATACTTGAATAAATTCTTTGCCCAATTGTGGGTTATTGTAGTTCACATAACAGCCATGATAATACGCCACTTTACGTTCGAATTTTTGTTGGCTTTCCAACATTTTTTTCATATACCAGCTGCGGAACGTACCAAAGGAATATTTTGGTAATGTACGATGACGACTGATTTTTAACGCTTTTTCCAACACAAATTTTGTCGCTTTCAAGCCTGTAATCGTATTCACAATTGGTGCAAGCGGTGTATTAAGTGACCCCATAATATCGGTGTTACTTAAAATCGCATCACGTAATTTTTGCACTGCGGGCTTGTGTTGTTGAGCAAGGTATTTGTTTCTTGCGCGAACAATAATGTCACCGATTTTTACATCAGACGGACAGGCAATTTCACAACGTTTACAATTAGTACAGTATTTCAATGCTTCATCATAAAGCTCGGCTGATTTTAAGCGTAAACGCTCACCATCCGGCCCCGATTGTTTTGGACCTGGATAGTTTGGATTCTGACGCGAAACCGGACACACTGCTGTACAAGCCGTACATTTAATACAACTTTCAAAACTCTCATCAAAGGCATGATGATGTTGTGGTGCATTAAGGGATTGTTTTGCATTTTCAATTAATTGTTGAATGTTCATAACGCCTCCTTAATGTGTGTTGTGAAGAATTTCATCAGCAACAGCAAGCGCTGTTACCACTGCTACGCCAGAACCACAACCAAGCTCTAGGGCATTGAAACCACCAATCACATTACCCACCGCATATAAATTCGTTAAAAATTGACCGCTCTTTTGTACTTGGCATTGCGCATTAATCGCCACGCCCGCAGATTGGTACGGTTGTGGATTTGAGAAACGGTGATCAGTCCAAGTAAAGCGATCCGTATCGTTAAAACCTTCCACACCGATGATGTCAGAATGGAATACGGGTTCGTAGATTTTATCGAATTCAGAAACTAAACCTTTACTGAAGAAACTGCCAGAAGCTAAGACAAAATGTTCTGCTGTGATTTCTTCCTCTTCGTGCAAACGCGTTTGAATAGCACGAACTTTATTGCCATGAAAATGTGCTTTTAATGCGCTATCACCATTCATCATGAGTCCGCCTAATTTCTCAAAACGATGACGTAATTGAATACGTTGACGCATACCTAATAAAGAAGGCGGTAAAGTTGGCAATTCAAATAATGGTAAGCCAGTTGCTTTACGAAGTGACTCCATAAACTCTTGATTTTCTAAGCCGAAACATGCTGGCAAGAAAATGGCTTCATTACCTTTCGCCGCTTCTTTCATTTCAGCTACAAGATCATCAAATTTCAGTTTATATTCTAAAACTTGAGCAATGTTTACACTGCGGAACTCACGAGAGTTTGCACGTAACTGATCTAATTCAGGGATATTTAAAAAGCCGGTTTTCACTTCACAATGTGCAAATTGTGGATTGAGCGTGAGGTTATCTGCCAATAATTCTGGTTGGAAATCGTGATAGCCTTCAATGCCTAAAACCGCAATTTTTTTATAAGGGAATGGGGTTTCGCCTTGCACGGTTGGCACACTATTTGGTGAAAGCCATGCACCGCGTAAGCTACCTAAACCCGTTACACGAAGATGATTTTCTGCGGTTGAACCAATTAAATCTAAATTTAACGATTCCGCTAATTTCTCGAAATCTTGCGCTTTCGCTAATACACGTTCAGCACCCATAATGCTATAAGGGTGTTGTGGTAATTGAGCTGCAAGTGCGGTCAAATTTTCAGGAATATTTTTAACAAACGCACCATTTGGTAAACGGCTTAATAAATCTAATGAGCCGGATGCAAAATCAATCGCTGCTTGGCCGTTATTGATAATGACACAACGTTTGCCTTGTTCTTGTAGGGCGATGCCGCAAGTTAAACCTGCAAGGCCGCCACCAATAATCACTACATCAAAATTCATTGTTATCCGTCCCTTGCTGTTTGTCAGTTTCAAGCGGTTGAACATCGTTTAAGCCCAACACACTGCCATACATCCATGAAGTAAATTCCGCTTCACGAATCGCTTCACCCCATGCAATAGGCTCAATACCGCGCCAACGCTCTTCCATGAAAGCGGTTAATTGAGTGGTCGATTGACGAGGTGTTGCTACGTCAAAACGGTTCATTAAACCCGCTGCACGACATGCGCAAAGCTCAGCTTGGCAAGTACCCATACCTACACGAGTACGGCGACGTAAATCCACTAAGTTATTCACATTTAATTCATCAACGGCATAACGGACTTCACCCGCTGTCACGGCTTCACATTCGCACACCATTGAACGGTCGAGACGTTCTTTATCTAATAAACGAGTGGCGCGAGAACCATGACGATACACGGCTGAATAACGAATCGTACTTGGAAGTGAAATGACTTTCTGATTGGTTTCTGCGCGGCTTTCAGTTGAACCCGGCAATGGACTCTCAGCGGTTGTACAACGTGCGGTTTTGTTGAGTTTTTTACAAACAAGATCCGTTGCCCATTCTGCCATTAGGCGATAAGTCATTAATTTACCGCCAGTGATAGTGATAAAGCCTTCTAAGCCATCACGCTCTGCGTGGTCAAGCAACACGATACCTCGACTCACGTTACGACCAGATGGGTCATCATCAGACGCGACTAACGGACGTACACCGGCATAAGCACGTAATACGCGAGTATGACGCAAGCTTGGTGCAAGTTTTTCCCCTTCACGGAATAAAATATCCACTTCTTCCGGGGTGACTTCCATGTTATCGATTTGATCATAAGGAATACGGCTAGAGGTTGTACCGATAACACAAATGGTATCACCTGGCACAAGAATGTCCGCATCCGCCGGTTTACGGCAACGGTTAATGACCATTTTGTTGATGCGGTGCCCCATGACAAGTAATGCGCCTTTTGCGGGGAACATTTTGATTTTGAGATCCGCATATTCTGCGATACCTTGTCCCCAAATACCACCCGCATTGACGACTAATGGCGCAAAGAATTTACGATTTACACGATTTTTGTGATCGTAAACATCCACACCGATCACTTTGCCACCTTCGCGAATTAAGCTTTTTACTTCACAATAAGTGAACATTTTCGCGCCATTTTCGGTGGCATCCATCACGTTGGAAGCCGTTAAACGGAAAGGATCGATTGAACCATCTGGCACCACAACGGCACCCACTAAATTAGGGTTGACTGATGGTTCCATAATTTGGGCAAGTTTAGGATCAATGGCGACCGCTTCAATACCGGATTTGGTACAACTTTCGATGAAGGTTTTTTGATAATCAAGGGAATCTTCAGGTAAGGTGATAAATAAACCTTCTGTTTCATCCACACAGTGACGAGCGATATTGCGCAGAATTTATTTTCTTTAATACATTCTTCTGCTGATTCCTGATCGTTCACGGCATAACGCGCACCACTATGTAACAAACCATGGTTACGGCCTGTTGCGCCTGTCGCAATATCACGACGCTCTAATAAAATACAGTTAATTCCACGCAATGCACAGTCACGGGCAATCCCCGCACCTGTCGCACCGCCACCAATGATAATCACATCCGTCGAGATAGGTGAAAAATCACCCACATCACGATACATATTAGGCGATAATCCCATTGTTACCCCTAAAAGCCAAAAATATTAATAAAAAAAGAAACGTAAAAACTGTTACAAATTCCATGGCTATTGTATGAGAGAGCGGTTAAATTCACAACATTTTGAGCGAAAAAGAAAGCTGTTTTTGTGAGACAGATCACACAATTTTTCGAATTCGCTCATTTGTTAAAAAAATATTTTGTGAAATGCATCACATTTTTGAATTATTTCCTTTTTAATTTCTATTTTTATTTTTATTATGCACGCTATCCCCAGCATGGGGGTGGACTCATAATTAAAATGATATTGGAGAGAAATTATGTTTGGACCATTTAAACCCGCTCCGCATATTGCGGAACTTCCAGCGGAGAAAATTGATTCCACGTATAAACGCTTACGTTGGCAAGTGTTTGCAGGGATCTTCTTTGGTTATGCTGCTTACTATTTTGTACGTGCAAACTTTGACTTAGCACAACCCGGTTTAATTCAACAGGGCTTGTACACTAAAGCGCAACTAGGTGTTATCGGCTCAGCGGCTGGTCTTGCCTACGGTTTATCTAAGTTCGTCATGGCAGGTATGTCTGACCGTTCGAACCCTCGCGTATTCTTACCATTTGGTTTATTGCTTTCTGGTCTTTGTATGACCATGATGGGTTTATTCCCATGGGCAACCTCTGGCGTGGCCATCATGTGGGTAATGATTTTCTTAAATGGTTGGTTCCAAGGTATGGGTTGGCCTCCATGTGGTCGTACAATGGTACACTGGTGGTCTAAATCAGAACGCGGTACTATCGTATCTATCTGGAATACCGCGCACAACATCGGTGGTATGATGCCGGGTGCAATGGTGCTATTAGCAAGTGCCGTCTTCTTCAGCACTCATGGTGTCGAAGCGCAAGCAAAAGATATTTGGCAACAATCCCTCTACTATCCGGGTATTGCGGCAATGCTCTGTGCAATTCCAGTTTACTTCGTCATGCGTGATACTCCACAATCTTGTGGTTTACCATCAATCGAAAAATGGCGTAATGACTACCCAGATGACTATAACGAAAAAACTTACGAAAACGATTTAAGCACAAAAGAAATCTTCGTCACTTATGTATTGAAAAACAAATTGTTATGGTACATCGCGATTGCTAACGTATTCGTATACTTAATCCGCTACGGCGTATTGAAATGGTCTCCGGTTTACTTAAGTGAAGTAAAACACTTCAACATCAAAGGTACTGCATGGGCTTACACAATCTATGAATTAGCAGCGGTTCCAGGTACATTATTATGTGGTTGGGTATCAGATAAAGTCTTCAAAGGTAAACGTGGTTTAACCGGTTTCATCTTCATGATCTTAACTACCGCAGCAGTTGTAGCATACTGGATGAACCCAGCTACACCTGAAGCAGAGCTTGCAAACTATGCAGCTTGGTATGAAAACCCATATCAATTAACTGACTTCATCTTAATGACCTTAATCGGTTTCTTAATCTACGGTCCTGTAATGTTAATCGGCTTACACGCTCTTGAGCTTGCACCGAAAAAAAGCAGCAGGTACAGCAGCAGGTTTCACCGGTTTATTCGGTTACTTAGGCGGTACAGTATCAGCGTCAGCTGTTATCGGTTGGGCAGCACAACACTACGGCTGGGACGGCGGTTTCTACGTTATGATCGGTGGTGGTGTCTTAGCGGTGTTATTACTCTTCATCGTAATGGTTGAAGAAGGTAAACACAAAGCAAGATTAGGCGATACCTACGGCACTAAATAATCTATAAATTAAAGGCGACAGGCGAAGGCTTGCCGCCTTTTTTATTACAAAAAAAACAACTGAATTTTTAACCGCACTTTCAAGGAGAAATGCTTATGAAACTCAAAACTTTAGCGCTTTCTTTATTAGCTGCAGGCGTACTTGCAGGATGTAGCGCACACTCTTCTGTGGACACTATGAAATCAGACAAAATTATCATTGCTCACCGTGGTGCAAGTGGTTACTTACCAGAGCATACGCTTGAATCTAAAGCGCTTGCATTCGCACAACATGCAGACTACTTAGAACAAGACTTAGCGATGACAAAAGATGGTCGTTTAGTTGTTATTCACGACCACTTCTTAGACGGCTTAACTGACGTGGCGAAAAAATTCCCAAATCGTCATCGTAAGATGGTCGTTACTATGTAATCGACTTCACCTTAAAAGAAATTCAAAGTTTAAATATGACTGAAAACTTTGAAACTAAAGACGGTAAACAAGTTGCAGTATATCCGGGCCGTTTCCCACTTTTGGGAAATCACACTTCAAAATCCATACTTTTGAAGATGAGTTAGAATTCATCCAAGGTTTAGAAAAAAATCGACTGGTAAAAAAAGTGGGTATCTATCCTGAAATCAAAAGCACCTTGGTTCCACCACCAAAAATGGCAAAAGACATTGCAGTTGAAACCCTTAAAGTGTTGAAAAAAATACGGTTACGACAAGAAATCAGACATGGTTTACTTACAAACCTTCGACTTCAATGAGTTAAAACGTATCAAAAAAACGAATTGCTACCAAAAAAATGGGCATGGATTTAAAACTTGTTCAATTAGTGGCATACACCGACTGGCATGAAACTGAAGAAAAAGATGCAAAAAGGCAAATGGGTGAACTACGATTACGATTGGATGTTCAAACCAGGTGCAATGGCAGAAGTGGTGAAAATACGCTGATGGCGTTGGCCCAGGCTGGTACATGTTAGTGGATAAAGAAAAAAATCTAAACCAGGCAACATCGTGTACACCCCATTAGTGAAAGAACTCGCACAATACAAAGTGGAATTACACCCATACACTGTGCGTAAAGATGCGTTACCTGAATTCTTTACTGATGTAAATCAAATGTACGATGCGTTATTGAATAAATCTGGTGCAACTGGTGTATTCACCGACTTCCCAGATACTGGCGTTGAATTTTTGAAAAACAAAAAAATAATACGTAAGTAAAAAGTAATAAAAAAGAGCGGTCAAAGTTCGTTGTAATTTTTTTGACCGCTTTTTATCCTAGAAAAATTACCTTACATTTATCTTAAGAAAATTCCATAGAATGGATATAATCTTCTATCTTTTTCAATTACAGGCTTACATTTTCTAAAAATGATCTCAAAAATAACACTTGGAGTATCAATCTTTTTTTGTTTATTCAAGGGATGTTCTTCTTTATATTCAAAAATATTGATTATGGGCCAAATGATTCCTATATTTTTTTGTAAGTTCCCTAATGTTCTTCTAAACCCCTCTAGCTCAGGAATTTCTTCCTCTAACTTGTAAACCTTTATAGCTCCAATTAAATTGACTAATAGTGGTCTGAAGTGCCTATCATAGCTTAAACCATATATAGGTGAAATATATAGTTCCTCACACTTCTTAGCATTTTCTTCTGGTAAATTCTTAAAAAAACATTCCCTAACCAACTCATCATGAGTCTCTTCAAACCAACCACACAATTCAAGAGCAGCTAACTTACAATACATACTTAGCTCAAAGTCCTTATCATCCTGACCTACATGTTCGGTATATAGTTCATCCAATTTCTTCAACGAATATTCTATTTTCGAATTGTCCATAATATAAACCTATCCACTGAATACTTCATTAGCTTTATTTAGTCTAGCTAGAACTTTTGCTCTCTGTAGTAAACCACTTTGCAATTCTTCAGTTCTAAATTCTTGTGACATCATTAGCTCTTCTACTTTATTCTGAAATTGTGCCCTCAGATACATTATTTTTCTAAATAATCAATATTCTTACCAATTCCATATAAAAATACTTTCCAAAACGATCTTTTGATGTTCTTTCGAAACTTTGACCTTGTATAAACGAAATAACCCTATTAAATAATTGTTGTCTACACGATATTGAGGATTGGTCTAAGTTTCTATTTTTGATCCATATACTTATTTAAGAAATTAGTTAGTCGACCATTATAGTTTTTGTTCCAAATCACTATCTTGAAAAAGCAAAGAATCTTAGAACAAACTCTTCGTGAGAGAACCTTTTATTCTCCCCAAGATATTTGGTAAGGATAAGTTTATTATGGGTAGAACAATCAAATAGCATCTGATTAAAGTCTCCACTAAATATGCAATTTCTGATTTCTTGAGGGTTTAATTTCGTTCCACCAGTATTCAATCTATGAAAAAAATTGTAAATATATACTCCATATGGTTCTCTTTATCCAAATTACATCTCAGCGTCGTAACGGGAATAGACACATTTTCTATATCCGAAACTACCTCTGGATATTGTTCTTGAATATATTTAGCTGAATTCCTGCCAATCGAGAATCTACGTCATCTATATTAGATAAAAATATACTTATCATCATTATTTTTCTACAGCATCTAGAAACTCAACAATTGTAGATATTCTTTGTAATCCATCAATTACAATTCTTTTTATTAGTCTTAATATCCAAACTTACACACATACTAGGTATTGGCAGATTTTTTTAATAATGAATCAATAAATCTTGTTTTATCAGTTTGCTTCCATACTCTTTCTCTTTGAAAAATCTGGCTCAATATCTATTTGTTTTTGTCATACATTCTTTTTTTAAATCTGCACAAGAGCGAGATTCATTAAAAGCAAAAAAATATCTTGTGGTGGAATTGCATTTTTCAAAAAGAAGCCTCTTCTGAATAATCATAATCTGAATCACCAAATAATTGGTTCTGTTGTTCCATAATATGTCCTTAACCTATATAAATTTAAAAATAAAAAGAGATACTTGTATTGACTATTATCTCTTATATTTTATTAATTTTCAGTGATCTATTTCACATTATTTAAAAATTTCCCTTCTGCTTGTTATTAAATTTTTATACTTTAATAACAAAAAAGGCTTTGCCATTTATCCCGGCAAGCCCTCTAAAAATCTATTTACTACGCAAACTGCTTTTTATTCTCTAAATAACGTTTCGCACATTCTGCTGCAGCAACTAAGCCACCTGCCATCATAATAATATCTTTAATCACGAGTCGGCCAGCACCTGAGAGATATGGGAAGCCATAATTAGGTGTTGGGAAGTCCCCACCTAAATTCGGCACCCAGGTTTCTGGCGTAAATATCAGGAACGACAGCGTGACTATCGACATACCAAAGGTGAGTAAACCTCCGAATAAACCTAATGTTGGAGACCAAATACCCGCTAATACTAAAATACCAATTGTCACAATGATTGCGCCAATAATATAAGAAGCGGTGTAGGTGCCGTTGGCTTTATGCCATTCGATATTTTTTGCGACCATTTTGCCTTCAGGGTTTTTATATAAGGTATATTCTTTCACTAAAACACCCTTATCATTTGTCACTTCATTTGCACCGTTCTTGTAAAGGAAGCTTAAGAAAGGACTATTTGACACAAAGTGTGCGATACCATCTGCCTCATATTGGCAAACTTTTAAACCACCAATCCAAACCATCACAACACAAATCGCAATGCGGATAAAGTTAATAAATTGACGTTGCAATGGCGCAACAATATTAGCTAGCAATGTAACTAAACTACTCATTAAGAACTCCTTATATAGTTCAATGGATATAACGGGCATAATGCCCAAGAATTTTTTTATAAAATATTTATATAAATCATTAACAATATTACTCGCTAATATTGTGGGTATTTTTCATTGATCAAATTTATGCAATAAAAAGAGATACCAATTTCTTAGTATCTCTTATTTTTAATTAATTTTTCCGTGATCAATTTCACATTATTTGAAATTCACTCTCGCATTTCTAAAAAAATTCGCATCCAAGCACCATCTTCAGACCAATCTTCTGGATACCATGAGTTGCTCACGGCACGGAATACACGTTCTGGGTGTGGCATCATCGCAGCGATACGACCATCCACGTTAGAAATGGCGGTAATCCCTAATGCTGAACCATTCGGGTTGGCTGGATAGGTTTCAGTTACATTCAAATGGCTGTCGATATATTGCGCCACAATCAAGTTTTGCGCTTGAAGTGCGGTCAAGTTTTCTGGTGTTTTTGAATTCTACGCACCCTCACCATGAGCAACCGCAATCGGCATATGTGAACCTGCCATGCCTTTAAACCACAATGAGTTGGTGTCGTTGATTTTTACCATCGCAGCACGGGCTTCAAAAACGTTCTGATTTATTACGCACGAAACGTGGCAGTTTTTCTACACCTGGGATAATTTCTGCAAGGCTGGAGATAAGTTGACAGCCGTTACATACACCTAATGAAAGGGTGTTTTCATTGGCGAAGAATTGGCTGAATTGATCACGTAATTGTGGGTTAAACAAAATAGATTTCGCCCAGCCACCGCTAGCACCTAATACGTCACCGTAAGAGAAGCCACCACAGGCCACCATCGCATTAAAGCCGTTTAAATTGTAACGACCTGCCATTAAATCACTCATGTGAACATCAATCGCAGCAAAGCCTGCTCGGTCAAAAGCCGCTGCCATTTCAACATGGCTGTTTACCCCTTGTTCGCGCAATACTGCTACTTTTGGTTTCACGCCTTTGCTGATATAAGGTGCAGCAATATCTTCATTTACATCATAGGTTAAGTAAGCGGATAAGCCTTTTGTTGTCCGTTGCTTTTTTTCGCTTCAAATTCTTGATCAGCACATTCTGGGTTATCACGTAAGCGTTGCATTTGGTGAGTAAGTTCTGCCCAAATACCGCGTAATTCAGAGCGTTTTTTTCGCTTAATAGTTTTTGCTGCCTCGTGTGATTTCAAAACGATCTTCTGAGCTTACAGAGCCGAGTTCATAAGTTAAACCAAGCAAGTCATGGGCTTTTTAATACCTCACGCACGGCGCTTAATTCACTTTCTGATACTTGAATCACTGCACCCTAATTCTTCGTTAAATAATACGGCTAAATCATTGTCGCCTAAGGCAGAAATATCCACATCCACGCCACAGTTACCCGCAAATGCCATTTCTGCAAGGGTGGTAATTAACCCACCGTCGGAGCGGTCGTGGTAAGCCAATAATTTACGCTCTGCTACTAATGCTTGCATTGCATTAAAGAAGTTTTTTTCAGTTTGGCTACGTTCACCACATCGGCTGGTTTGTCACCTAATTGTTTATACACTTGCGCAAGTGCGGTCGCGCCTAAGCGATTTTTTCTTTCGCCTAAGTCAATCAATAATAAACGGCTTGCGCCTTTGTCTGTGCGTAATTGTGGTGTCACTGTTTTGCGGACATCTTCCACGCGAGCAAAAGATGAAATTACTAAAGAAAGCGGTGCTGTTACTGATTTTTTCTCACCATTTTCTTCCCAAGTGGTTTTCATCGACATAGAGTCTTTACCCACTGGAATGGTAATGCCTAATGCAGGGCAAAGTTCTTCACCTACCGCTTTCACCGCTTCATATAAGCCTGCGTCTTCACCACCATGACCCGCTGCAGACATCCAGTTTGCAGACAGTTTGATACGTTTAATATCGCCAATATTGGTGCCCGCAATGTTGGTAATGGATTCAGCCACCGCTAAACGTGCAGAAGCACCAAAGTCTAATAATGCCACAGGTGCACGCTCGCCCATTGCCATGGCTTCACCGTGATAGCTGTCTAATGATGCAGTTGTAACAGCCACATCAGACACCGGAATTTGCCATGGGCCGACCATTTGATCGCGTGCCACCATGCCGGTTACAGAACGGTCACCAATGGTAATTAAGAACGTTTTTTCTGCCACCACCGGTAAACGTAATACACGATGGAAAGCGTCTTTTAAGTGAATATTTTCTGTTGCAAGCGGTTGATTTTCAACAGTTTTTGACGAAACCTCGCGCGTCATTTTCGGCGTTTTGCCTAATAACACATTCATCGGTAAATCAATTGGGTTATTGTCAAAATGACTATCATGCAAGGTTAAATGTTTTTTTCTTCTGTTGCCTCACCAATGACCGCAAATGGCGCACGCTCACGTTCACAAAGTGCGGTAAATAATTTGAGTTTTTTTCTGGTGCAACCGCTAATACATAACGTTCTTGCGATTCGTTACACCAAATTTCCAATGGCGACATGCCTTTTTCATCGCAAAGGATGGAACGTAAATCAAATTTACCGCCACGTTCGCCATCGTGTACTAATTCAGGCATGGCGTTGGATAAACCGCCTGCGCCGACATCGTGAATAAAGAGAATTGGATTTTCTTCGCCTAATTGCCAGCAGCGGTCAATCACTTCTTGGCAACGACGTTCCATTTCTGGGTTTTCACGTTGCACAGAAGCAAAAATCTAAATCTTCTTTTGATTTACCGCTGTCCATAGAAGAAGCTGCGCCACCGCCTAAGCCGATGTTCATGGCTGGACCGCCTAATACGATCAATTTCGCACCGACTGGTATTTCGCCTTTTTGAACGTGTTCACCACGAATATTACCAATACCACCCGCTAACATAATCGGTTTGTGATAGCCACGCACTTCTTCGCCGTTGAAGCTATTGACTTTCTCTTCATAGGTACGGAAATAGCCTAATAACGCAGGACGACCAAATTCATTGTTAAATGCAGCGCCACCTAATGGGCCTTCAATCATAATATCAAGCGCAGAGGCAATACGGTTTGGTTTGGAGAGTGGATTTTCCCAAGGTTGTTCAAAGTTTGGAATCACGAGGTTAGATACGGAGAAACCGGTTAAACCTGCTTTTGGTTTGGCACCACGGCCTGTTGCACCTTCATCACGAATTTCACCGCCCGAACCTGTTGCCGCCCCGGGGAATGGCGAAATTGCGGTTGGGTGGTTATGGGTTTCCACTTTCATTAAAATATGTGCATCTTCATTGTGGTAGCGATATTGCCCATCTTGATCTGCAAAGAAACGGCCAACTTTTGAGCCTTCCATTACCGCAGCATTATCTTTATAGGCTGAAAGCACGAAATCAGGGGTTTTCTCAAAGGTGTTTTTAATCATCTTAAACAGGGATTTATCCTGTTTTTTGCCGTCAATAATCCAATCCGCATTAAAGATTTTATGACGGCAGTGCTCAGAGTTGGCTTGCGCAAACATATAAAGTTCAATATCGTGCGGATTGCGCCCTAATTGGGTGAAGTTTTCCACCAAATAATCAATTTCATCTTCTGCCAGTGCCAAACCTAATTCTACGTTGGCTGTGACTAAGGCCTCACGTCCGCCTTTTTAAAAATATCCACGCTTTTTAAACGGTTTCGGATCTTGATGACGGAATAAGATCTCTGCATCTTCAGGACGACGCACCACGGTTTCCATCATTCGATCGTGTAAAAAAGTGCGGTCAATTTTTCTGTTGTTTTCTCATCAAGCGGTTGGCTTAACTCAAAGTAATACGCCAAACCACGCTCAATGCGCTCCACTTCATTTAAACCACAGTTATGCGCAATGTCCGTCGCTTTAGAAGACCAAGAAGAAATCGTGCCAACGCGTGGAATCACGATAAAGGTTTCACCTTTAGCATCGTGTTCTGCCAAGGTTGGGCCGTAATGTAACAATGCTTTTAATTTTGCTTCCTGCTCGCTAACAAGCGGTCGATTTAATTCCACAAAATGCAAATATTCCGCGTAAACCGATTTCACCGGTAATTGATTTTGTTGAAATTTTTGCATTAAACCTTGAATACGGAATTCAGAAAGGGCGGGTGAGCCACGAAAAGTTTGAAACATACGGGTACCTTTGAGTTGTGTTTGAGATGAAAAATCGCGGGCTATTATAAAGGAAAACACGCCAAAACGAAAACGTTTGCGTCAATCATTTTCAATGATTTTAGGTAAGAGAAAGCATATAATCATCAAGCAAATTCAAAAACAATCCAAAAACTAACCGCACTTTGAGGCGTCACTATGATCATCAATGACATCAATTTCAACGATCTCTATCAACAACATCTAAAAGCCTGTAATCACTATAATCTTCCACCGACAAAATGGGATAAAAAAGCCCCTAAAATGGCTGAGAATTTAGTGGGCAAGCCAAGCCGCTATAACGAAACCTTGCTCAAAGCCATGAATGTGCAACCCAATGAAACCGTATTAGATATCGGCTGTGGCCCCGGCACTTTTGTGATTCCTTTAGCCCAACAATGCCAAGCCGTGTATGCTCTCGATTACAGCCAAGGGATGTTAGAGATGGTGCAACAGTACAAAGAAAAAGTATCAACTGAATAATATTACCCTTCTACATAAATCATGGTCCGATAACTGGGATGATGTGCCTCAAGCGGATGTAATACTCGCCTCTCGCTCGACGCTTGTGGATGATTTGGATGATATGATTGAAAAGCTGCAAAGCAAGGCTAAAAAAACGCGTCTTTTTAACCTCAGTGACCCAACGCCATTTTCTCGATGAAGGCGTATTTGAAGCCATTGGCCGTGATGACGTTGGCTTCCCAACTTATATTTATTTAGTCAATCGTCTCTACCAAAAAGGCATTCACGCGAATGTGAGTTTTATTGAAACCGAATCAGGTTGTTTCCAAGGCGAAACCTTTGAGGATTTATTAAATTCTGTGGAATTTTCTCTCGGCAATCTCACCGAAAAAGAAAAACAAGACTTAGCTCAATTCTATCAACAAAAACAAATAAACAATGAACCGATAAAACACGGACAACGTAAATGGGCGTTGATTTGGTGGAGGTTTAAGAAAAAAGTGCGGTCATTTTTGACCGCACTTTACACTTTTAAGATAGATTAAAGAATCTCTAATAACTTCGCAAAGTCATCAAACACCCAATCTGGATTTGATTCCGCAATTGGGATATTGTAGTTGTATCCGTAAGTTAATCCCACAACCGGACAACCAGCTGAATGTGCCGCGAGAATATCATTTCGAGAATCACCTACAAATAACACTTGGCGAGGTTCTACGCCAAATTTACCACATAAATAATACAGTGGGCCTGGATGCGGTTTAATCGCAGGTAATGACTGTCCACCAAGCATTTCACTGAATAAATGATCGATGCCAAATGCCGATAATACTGGCTGAACGTGACGAGTTGGTTTATTTGTTACTACGGCCAAGGTATAACCACAAGCCTTTAAGGTTTCCAATGTTTCTTTTACATTTGGATACAAGCGGCTCACATTGCAAAGGTTCTCCGCGTAATACACGTTAAAACGCTCTTTCACTTGCTCCATTTCTACATCTGAAAAGTCTTTACCTGTTTGTACTTTTACCCATTCTAAAGCACGAGCAATCAATACAGGTGCCCCATTACCAATCCAAGTTAACACTAACTCTTCTGGTGCTTGAGGTAACCCAAAGTCTGCTAAAGCAGAATTCACAGACAACGCTAAATCTGGCAAGCTATTCACAAGCGTACCGTCTAAATCAAAACCGATAACTTTAAATTGAGTCTTCATTCTTACTACCATCTATTTAACTGAAGCTAACTGTGCGCGCATTTGATCAATGATTTGTTTATAATCTGGTTTACCAAAAATCGCTGAGCCTGCCACAAACATATCGGCACCGGCTGCGGCGATTTCTGCAATATTATCCACTTTTACCCCACCATCAACTTCTAAACGGATATCTAAACCACTTTCATCAATCAGACGACGTGCCTGTTGTAATTTTTTCAATGTTGAAGGTAAAAAAGATTGTCCACCAAATCCTGGATTCACGGACATTAACAAAATCACATCCACCTTATCTAATACATAATCCAAATAACTTAATGGTGTGGCAGGATTAAACACTAAACCCGCTTACAGCCGTGATCACGAATGAGCTGTAACGAGCGGTCAATATGTTCACTGGCTTCAGGATGAAATGTAATATAATCCGCACCCGCTTTGGCAAAATCAGGAATAATACGATCGACCGGTTTCACCATTAAATGCACGTCAATGGGTGCCTTAATGCCATAATCACGCAAAGCTTTACACACGGCTGGGCCAAAGGTTAAATTTGGCACATAGTGATTATCCATTACATCAAAATGAATCACATCCGCACCGGCATTCAACACGTTTTGCACATCATCACCAAGACGAGCAAGATCTGCAGAAAGGATAGAAGGGGCGATTAAATAAGGTTTCATTTGTCATCTCCTAAAGGATAAAAAGTGCTTGTAGTTTACTACGTTAGGCTAAATTTTACCTTGATTATTTACAAGTTTTAGCTGAAAACAAAGAAAAAAATAACCGCACTTGATTCAATTACCTCAAAGTGCGGTTGGTTTTTTTCAGTTATTTTTGAAATGCTATCAATCTATTGAAATAATTCATCGAGATCATAATCTCCTGAATGAGGTACACCCCAAGGCGTTTGATAGTCAACTTGCTCATCATTACGGACAGTGAATAATAAATTACGATTTATGTGGTAGGGATACTCAATAGCATTTCTTTAAAATTCTCTAATTTGGATTCACCGAAATTCTAAGAAGCTAAGATTGACCGAGATATGAAAAAGGCTGCTATAAAGCAGCCTTTTAAACTTTTAAACTAATGGTTACGATATTTATGAGCAGGGATCTCAATTCGGAATACACCGCCTTGAGGATGATAAATTCGCTTACCTTTTTTGGTGATGTAAGGTGTAAATATCACTGCTACCTGTTCACCATTAGGGTTAGTTTCAAATATCATTGAAGCCTCCTATATTATTCGGAGGGTACATTTATTATTGTAAATTTGCGATAAAACTCAAATTTTATAAACTTAATCCTTGCGAAAAATCCACCAAAAGAGTAAAATCCGCCTTGCTTTTTAGGTTAAGAAAAATCAGTAGTACCCTTTAAAACTGATTTTTTTGCTTTATCATTTAATAAAGTACTGCAATACTTTTACTAAATTATTCAAAACCCAGTCCTCGTGATTGGGTTTTTACATTCCATCAAAATCAAGTTCTAACTGTGCAGAAATACAGAATCCAAGTCTTTCTAATACAATCTCTGCAAATGTATCAGCTTGCCACTCGGCATCTTCATTCTTAGTTGGAGGAATCTTTGAATTGTGCAATATAGCTCTATGTCCTAAAAATAAATGTCCAAGTTCATGGAAAATAATAAACAATGAAGTCCTATCTCCCCGGCAAGCTAAATCGTAAGTGGTTTCAGGAATTGTGATCGTAAATGTATTTGGATCAAAATGCCCTCGAGTGAGATTTTTGTTGACTTCTCCCATTCTTCGTCAGATTTTACCGACAGATTAATGATAAAATTACTCCTTTCCTCAATTTGCTGAAAAATCTTTTCACATTTCTTGCGAGCTCGTTTATTAAGCTCAAATTCATTACAAAAATTTACAGCAATGGAGGCAACCTCTACCTCTTGCATAGGATGCACTCTATTTCCGCGCAATTCGTATGTACTCATTTAATCTCCTTTTCATGATTGATACGAGTTAATAATTCCGATATTTGAGCTAATTCTTGAGCGGTATAGCGCGAGTTAGCAAATCCTGCTACAAGCATTTTATGATTTTCTGATAAGCCTTCAATCGGTACATTTTGGTTTGATACATCAGCTAATTGTTGCAAATTAGCAAGTACAATCCCTTTTTCTTTTTAAAAAAATGAGCTATATCAGTGACCCATTTTTTTAGGAATTTTCTTACTACCTGTTTCCAGCCCGCTCAAATATGCCGGGGTAGTATTTAATGCCTGAGACATTGTAAGCAAAGTTTCGCCGGCATCAATTCTAGCCTTACGAACAGTCTTGCCAAATTCTGTAAGTGCCATAAATTATTCTCCTAGTTAGTGGTTAAATTACTCTACTTGAGTAATATTCTGAATAATACCTTATGATAAAAATAATTCAACCATTTTTAGTTAAATTATTTTACGATAAAAACGCCCTTTCGGGCGTTCTCATATTTCCTGGATAGATAAATTCGGTATTTATTTAGATTAGTTTAATCCAATGATTTCCCAACGGTTGTGAGATTGACCATCGATTTTACCTTTTTTTCACGTTAGTGATGTAATCGATCATCATATTTTTGGATAGTGCCTTTTTCACGACCCATTGCCACTTTAGATTCCCAAAGTACTGGGATTTGTTGGCCTTCCCAAATACCACCTTTACCGTTTAATTGAGCGAAACGATATGAGTTCATGCCCACTTTTAATTTCATATCATCAGTTACCGGTTTGCCGTCAGCAAGGGTTAAACCAACGATTTTTGCTACCTTGTGGATTACGTAAGTCAATTTTTGTAATTTACGCCACCGAAAAATGTCGTAAGTCACATATTTTTGATTTTTTTACGTTCCGCATTATAACGATATTCGGTGTCACCTGGTTGGATGGTATCGAAGTAGTTTGCAGACCATTCCATATATTCTTTCAATTGTTTACCGGTCATTTCATAAACGGTTACATCGCCACCTGCATAACGATAGTTAAAGATGATGTCTTTTTTCTTGATATTGCCTTTATCCATACGTGCTTTTTGATGGTCGAAAGAGAAAGTCACCACATCTGCACCGCTGTAATGTTGTTCAACATCATTAATAAATGAAGATAAACCAGTATCTTTTGAGAATGCAGCAGATACACCATGTTTGGTCTCTTGTGGCACCATTTCGTTTTCGGTTTGACCAATCACCACATTGTTTAATTCACGTAATTTCTCGTGGTAAGGTTTATAGATTTCCGCAATTTTCTTATCTGCTTCAAGTTCTTTAACTGGAACGGTTTTGGATTCTTTCTTCACCAATTTCACTTCTTTTTTATCGTTGATATCAAAAGTGAGATCCACTTCAGATACCACGGTACCGTAACGGTGTGGTTCAGTGATTAGTGTATTTTTAATGGTTTCACTTGGTACATCTTTGTGCATGTGACCTGCGATAACTACATCAATGCCATCTACTGCATTGATCACATCACGCATACCGGTATCAGGAATCTTGTTTTCATTCTCGATACCCATGTGAGCAATCACAATAATCGCATCAACACCTTTTCGCTTTTTAACTTCTCAACTTGTGTACGTGCTTCTTCAGTTGGTGAAGTAAATTTCATGTCTTTTTAAGTTGCCCGTGTCTTCTTCAAATTTTGCTGACATTGGAGTACTTAAACCGATAATCCCTAGTTTTACGCCATCTTTTTTTCGATGATGGTTGTCGCATCGATATAACGTTTGTCATTTTTTTCTTATGATAGAAGTTTGCGGTTAGTTTTTTTCGCTTTGATATCTTTTTAAGATTTCATCTAATGCTTTCATCCCAAAGTTAAACTCGTGGTTACCAAGTACGAAAATATCGTATTTCATTTCGTTTAATACTTTTGGAATTGGGTGATCTTTGTAATATTTTTTATCTTTTGCGAACACATCGACTTGGTTATCTTGGATCGCATCGCCCACATCCACTAATACCACGTTTTTTTGTTGTTTTTACGCACATCTTTCACATAAGTTGCGATTTGAGCATAAGAACCAGATTTGTCTTCTACGTCTGCACCATAGCTCCAAGGTACAACGCGACCATGAATGTCAGAGGTACCTAATAATTTAATATTCACTTCTTGTGCCATTGCTGTGCTAACAGCAGAAAGCGCAAACAATGAGCAAAGTAATTTTTTCATAGAATTTCCTTTAAAGTTGCACAAAGTGCGGTTAAAAATGCCGGAGAATTATAGCGGTGAATCGATTGCTTACATAATTTTATTTTTGAAGAAAAAAATAAAAATTCGTGAGCTTGATCACATTTCATTTGGAGGATTAATGCCCTGTTTGAGAAAAACAAGTTAATCACTAAAACACCACTGATAATCAACGCCATGCCTATCAGCCCTGCGGTATCAATTTTCTGACCAAATGCGAAATATGCCACAATAGCGGTCAGAACAATACCAACGCCCGACCAAATGGCGTAAACCAAGCCCACGGAAAGTGTTCGGAAAACACTGGAGACAAAATAAAACGAAATGGCATATAGCGCTAATGAACCAACGGTGGGTAAAAGTTTGGTAAAGCCATCACTGACTTTTAATAAATTTGTTGCCACAATTTCAAGACAAATAGAAATAGCGAGTAATATCCAAGGATTCATATCAATCAAAAACGTAAAGTAGAAAACACCATTCTACCTTAAGCGGCGGATGGATGTAACCGAATTTGACGAGCCATGGCCTGCATATAGAATGCCGTTTGTTCAAAGAAATAACGGTAAGAGGCACATAAATAATTATGTGGATTGGGTTCATTTTCGAGAGAAACAAAACGATGTTTAGGGCAGCCACCATAACAGAGTTTACGAAACTCACAATGACGGCAAAGTGCGGTCAATTTTTGTGATTTTTCTAAACCGAATTGTTGCTGTTTACTGGAAAGCACAATCTCCGTTAAAGGTTGCTGAGTTAAATTCCCCATCTTGTATTCGGGATACACAAAATGATCGCAAGCATACACATCACCATTGGCTTCTGCCACAAGAGATTGACCGCAAGTGGGTTGATGAACACAAGTTGTAGAAGGATAACCGAGCCATTGTCCTAGTAAATTATCAAACTGCGACACATAAATTTTTCCTACATCATGAGCATACCATTCATGAAAGACATCCACGAGAAATTGCCCATAACCTTCTGATGGTACTGAAAAATCGGTTACTGATTGTGTTTTTGGGTATGACGTTCGACGATAGGAATAAACTGCATATAAGTCGAACCAAGCTGTTTGAGCGCTAAATAGGTTTCTCTTCCTTTTTGCCAATTTTGATCATTAATGACGGTCAGGGTGTTAAATTCCACGCCATATTCTTGCAGCAAATTTAACGCTTTTACGACTTTTTCAAAAGTGGGATTGCCATTACCTGAAATACGATAACGATTATGCACAGCACTTAAACCGTCAATAGAAAGCCCAATGAGAAAATGATGTTGTTTGAAAAATGCAGCCCATTGCTGATTAAGGGCAATGCCATTGGTTTGAAAGGCGTTTGTAATCTGTTTGCCTTGAGCAAATTCCTGCTGATATTCAACGGCTTGCTTATAAAAATCTAAGCCTAAGAGAGTCGGCTCCCCACCTTGCCAAGCAAATTCAACCACATTCCCTGCATGCGATTGGATATAGTTTTTGACGTAATGTTTTAAGGTGTCTTTCGACATAAAAGGCGCATGTTGCCCAAACTGTTCTGATTTTTCCAAATAAAAGCAATATTCACACTGAATGTTACAGTGAAAACTGCTTGGTTTTGCCATTAAGTGAAAATGAGCTTGTGGTGGAAAAACAGACATCAACCATCCTTTGTTACAACATTATTGATGACCTGATATTCGGTCTAATGCGCCATTTTGTTTGAGTTCTTTTGCAATACGAATCGCGGTTTCAGTTTCACAGCCAGCGTATTCTGCAATTTCACGATATGTCCAATTATAATCAGGAAAATGTTGTTTGAGAAAATACAAACTATCCATCACGCGATCTAAAGTACGCAAATAGGCACTTTTTGCCAAACGTTCTTCTGCTTCGCGTAATTCATCTGCCAAAATCTGTAATAAACATTGACTCATCACTGTATTGTGTGTGAAAAATTCACTCACTACATTAGGTTTGATGCGAGTAATCTCCGCATCAATTAAGACTTTTGCATTGCAATGATAATGTTTATCTGCCATCGAAAACAAAGTTCGAAAACCAAAATAATCGCCCTTGGAATATAATCGCACTAAGCTTTCCTTGCCATTTTCAAGGGTATGAAATAAGCCAATCAAGCCTGCTTGCACATAATAAAATTCATGCGCTACCTCACCTTGCTGATACAAGAAGGATCCTTTCGGCAAGTGATATAACTCGGTGAGCTGACAATGTGATAACTCTGTAGGCTTGATTGCGCAATTTTCCATAATCGTCCCTTAAAAGTGCGGTCAATTTTTTATTGGTTTTACACTTCGTTTATAATCCGATATACCCAGTTTTCTAGCGGATCATTTAAACGTTTCATTTCTTGACGCATTTCTTCCAACATCTCTTTTTTAACTGCTTCATATTCTGGCTTATAGAATAAATTATACATTTCAGCTGGATCGTTTTTCACATCATAAAGCTCACAAATATCCGAAGCATTAAACACTAATTTATAGTCTTTACGGTGCCACATGCGTTGTTCAAAATAGACGAAATGCCCCGCCAACTGTGCCAATATCCCTTTGCGTTGATTATCTTGATGTTGACGAACAATCGGCAAAATACTTTCCCCTTCAAAGGCTTGAGGAATAGGCTGATTAGCGAGATCATAAACGGTCGAGGTTAAATCATGGAGATAGACGAGGTTATCATCTTGTTGATTAACGCGGTTTGAATTTGGGTCTTTGATAATCATCGGAATATTGTAGGTGGTATCAAACATGAACTCCCCTTTTTCAATCATTCGATGAGCACCCATCGCATCCCCATGGTCAGCAGTTGCCACAATAAAAGTGCGGTCATAAATACCGTTGTTTTCTAAGAAGGTAAATAGCTCACCAATTGCATCATCAATCAAGGTGATATAACCCCAGAATTTTGTGATCACTTCTTTCCAATGATCTTCGCTCGCTTCCCACATGCCCCACATTTTAGAGATGGTACGATAGTGTCCTGGTTTGCCTTCTAGTGGCTTGAAGAAGCTTTCATCTAGCACCACATCTTCTTTTTTATACATGGAATAATAAGGTTCTGGCACGATACAAGGCGTATGCGGTCCCCAGAAATTAATCCATGTAAAGAACGGTTTATTTTCAGCAAGTGATTCACTAATATAACTTTTCGCTTCATCAATGATGAAATACGGGATGGTTTGTTCTTTTGTGCCTGAAAGCAAACCACAAAGTTCTTGTACACGTAAATGAGGGTTATCACCGAAATAAGCACGGCTCACTTCAGGAATTTCATAGCCTTTTTCATCTAACCATTCTTTATAACGATTGGAATGTGTCGGCGGTTGGTTGAACACTAAATTTTTATACACACCACTGCCCGGATAACCATAGCCATCAAAGTTATGCCCTTTAATGCCATAATCTTCCGGCACGGATTTTGTACCCACGTGCCATTTCCCCACAACATAGGTGTTATAGCCGTCTAGTTTACCAATATTGGGGGCGGCTTCGCTCACTTCACCTGTACCGCCTTTTTCACCATTACGAATGATGCCATGGGTAGATGGCATTAAACCGGTAAAGAGTGAAGTCCGAGCGGGTCCACAAACGGAAGCAGGCGTAAAAGCATTATTAAAACGTACGCCATCTTTAGCTAGACGGTCAATATTCGGGGTTTTAACGATCTGATGACCATAAGCCCCCAACATATCTTTACGCACTTGGTCGAGTAAAATATAGATAATGTTCATACACAATCCTTATCTATTTTAAGGGCGTATGTGATGTACGCCCGACTGCTTAATGTTGGTTAGAAAGATGTAATTGATGTTCTGTTTTTTCATTTTTGGGTCTAAAGACAATCAACACGATGAGTTGTAATACCGCATACACTTCCAACACTAATATTGGATTGCCATCTGGTGAAGCAATACCAATTGGTGATAAGAATGCATAAAGCGCAATTAAACCAAGAATTAATGAAACAGATGTTACTTTAATGTATTTCCAATTGGTTAAGTCTACATCGCCTTTATTGATGGTATTTTCCACATAAGGTTCACGTTTTAAGAATTGACCTAGAATCAACATCAAGACAACATCAAATACGAATAATCCGCCCATGACATACACGAAATTGATTTTCACATTGAACACCCAAACAATACTGAAATAAAGTACCACATGTACAAGTAAGGCCATACGTGCAGCCAAGCCAGAAACTGTTTTATTAAATAAACCAACAGCAAATAGCGCAACAATCGGAATATTCACAAAACCGGCAAAGCGTTTAGTGATTAAGAAAATACCATCTGTACCGAACATCAAAAGTGGGCCAATAATCATGGTCACAATCGCCATAATGGTAGAGACTTTTTTCGCATAGACGATCAATTCTTGATCAGTACGTTGTTTTTTACTGATAGATGGTAATAAGTCTTTACAGTAAATGGTCGCTGCAGAGTTTAAGAATGAGTTAAAGGTACTTAAAATTGCACCGAAAAGTGCGGCAATAAAGAAGCCTTGTAATGCAGTCGGCATCACTTTATTAACCAACAATGGATAAGAGGTATCAATTGGATTTAAGCCTTCACCTAGAATATGGAAACTCAATAAACCCGGTAAATTAAGAATAATCGGTAATGTGAGTAGGAGAGTGCTGCAATTAAAATCCCTTTTTGACCCGATGCTAAATCCTTCGCCCCTAAACAACGTTGTACGATGGCTTGGTTCGTTGTCCAATAGAAGAAGTGAACAACCATAATACCGGTAAAAATTGTCGGCCAAGGGGTAGAGTCGGTTGAACTACCAATAGCGTTCCATTTTTCAACGTGGGTGGTAGTGATGATATTCAACCCTTCTAAAATACTGCCATTACCTAAATAAAGTAACGCAAATACAGGTACAAGCAACGCACCAATCACTAAGATCACGGCATTGATGGTATCAGAAACGGCTACCGCTTTTAACCCACCAAAAATCGCATAAATCGCACCCACTACACCGATAGCAATTACGGTATAGACAATCGCTTGAGCGTAGCTTAATCCAAAGATCGTTTCTAGATTGAAGATTTTGTTAAAGGCAATTGCCCCAGTATAAAGTGCGGTCGGAATAACGATTAAAAGATAGAAGACTAAGAATAACCCTGACATAATCAAACGAGTTTGTCGGTCAAAGCGATTTTCAAAGAATTCAGGAATGGTGGTATAACCGTTACGCAAATATTTCGGCAACATATAAAGCGCCAAGAAACAAAGCGGAATCACAGTTGGCACAGTCCACGCAATAATAGAAAAGTTGTTTTGATAAGAAACGGCATTCACGCCAATCAATTGCTCAGTAGAAAGTGAAGTTAAAACCATTGAGCAACCAATCACAATACCGCTTAATCCTCTTCCCGCTAAGAAATAACCTTTCGAGGTGGTTAAATCATCGTTTTTAGTCCGTAGCCATGAAATATAGGCTACCAAAGCTGTTACGATGAGGAAACTCGAAACTGTTAATAGCATACGCTCCTCCTTGTAGAAGCCATTATTAATATCCATTTATAGACTACTGCTAGGTGTATAAAGAGCATATGATAATTGTCATACTGATTGTGTGAGAAGGATCACAAAATTAAAATAAAGTCTGTTTTTATAGATAATTATGAGCAAGATCATAAATTATTTATTTATCCAAAAAGAATAATAATGCCGTACTCCCACAAAAAAAGGAGTTTGAAATGAGTTTACAGTTAATTTTTTTATTTTAATTTTTATGTGGTGTGATGACAAATATAATGTCCGCTATTTTTGGCATCGGTGGCGGCGTATTGATGGTACCTATTCTCTACACCTTATTCCCACAGTTCCCTTTACAAATGATTGCTGCTACATCATTGACGATTGTCATGGGGTCATCCTTTATTAACTTAATTTATTTTTACAAACAAAAAGTATCGATTAATTACAAAGCGATGCTCATTTGGTCTGTGGGTATGATTATTGGTGTGCAGCTAGGATTCGAATCCAGTTTTTATGTACCTGATATTGCCATCATCAGTGTGTTTGTTATCACACTTTCCCTATTAGCAATTCGTACTATTTTTAGTAAAGAAACCGCAATAATTCAGCAATCTACAGCGGATGAAACGATTAAAGGAATAGGGCTTTCAACGATAGGTGGATTTATTGCTGGCATGACTGGCATTGGAGGAGGCTCAATTATGGCGCCTTTAATTGGTCAGTTAAAATCCGTTAAAGCTCATCAAATTGCGCCTTATACCAATGCAATGATGTTTATTGGTGGATTAGGCAGCCTTTATGGCTATCTTTCAAAAAACTCGACTTATCACTTTGGTTGGCAAATCGGTTATGTCAATTTTTCGATTGTGATTATTGTTGTGTTAAGTGCCTTTGTAACTGGATTTTTCTCAATGAAAATTCGAGGTAAATTATCACCGCACTTAGTCAAAAAACTATTGGGTATTATTTTATTGGTAATCAGTGCTTATATGTTACTTATCCATTCCATAAAATAAAAAATGGCAGAGGAAAACGCCTCTGCCATTTTGATTATTTTTCTTCTTTTTTCACTTCATCCCACAGAATATCCATTTCGATTAAAGAAAGATCTTTAAGTAATACGCCTCGTTCTAATGCCTTTCCTTCAACTTTGCGAAAACGTTGTTCAAATTTATTATTTGCCTTACGTAAAGCCTCTTCCGCATTACATTTAAGATGGCGAGACAAATTGACAGTAGCAAAAAATAAATCCCCGATTTCTTCTTCTATTCTTTCTTGATTGCGAGGTGTTTGGTTGATTTCATCTAGTACTTCTTCTAATTCTTCTTCAACTTTAGCAAATACAGGCTCAAGTTCATTCCAATCAAACCCAATCTTTGAACACTGTTTTTGCATTTTCTGTGCTCTTAACAATGCAGGAAAAGCATTTGGAACATTATCTAAAATAGACTGTTGTTTTTGAGCTAATTTTTCTTGTGCTTTGATACTGTTCCAACGGGCTAACGCTTCTTCTTCATTTCCAGCTGTAGCATCACCAAATACATGAGGATGGCGACGTACAATCTTTTCAGAAACATCATTAAGAACATCATCAAATGTAAAATAACCATCCTCTGAAGCGAGTTGACTGAAAAACACCACCTGTAATAAAAGATCACCAAGCTCTTCTCTTAAATTAGCAATATCTTTCTTTTGGATGGCATCAATGACTTCATAAGTTTCTTCAGTTAAACAAGGAATCATGGAGTCATAATTTTGTTTAAGATCCCAAGGACAGCCTCCATTAGGATTACGTAATTGTGCAATTAATTGAATAAAAATCTTGAATAGAATAACGCATAAGAATATCTCTGAAACACTAAAATGCAATTAGTATAAAACGAATAACAAAATAGACAATATTCTTATAAAAAAATTAAAGATAAATTGATATGGAATAATGGCAGGGGCGGAGAGGCTCGAACTCCCAACACCCGGTTTTGGAGACCGGTGCTCTACCAATTGAACTACGCCCCTATTGGTATTAAGAATTGGCGGAATGGACGGGACTCGAACCCGCGACCCCCTGCGTGACAGGCAGGTATTCTAACCAGCTGAACTACCACTCCGCTAAATAAGGTATGATTGGCAGTGACCTACTCTCACATGGGGAAGCCCCACACTACCATCGGCGTAACAATGTTTCACTTCTGAGTTCGATATGGATTCAGGTGGGACCATTGCACTGTTGCTGCCAAAATTTTTATTTTGTTAATTTACTATTAAAATAAACTAACAAAATAAAAAGTACCTGGCGGTGTCCTACTCTCACATGGGGAAGCCCCACACTACCATCGGCGCATCGGCGTTTCACTTCTGAGTTCGGTATGGGGTCAGGTGGGACCACCGCTCTATCGCCGCCAGGATTATTCCTTTAATAACTTTTCTCTACTCTGCTCTCACTATCTCTAGTGCTCACAACCAAACAAGCTGATTCACTTCAAAACTTTCTTCTTCATCTCTGAATCTTTTTATTTTAGTCTTACAACCTCAAAAACCCTTGAGCGTTGTATAGTTAAGCCTCTCGGGCAATTAGTATCTGTTAGCTCAACGGCTCGCACCGCTTACACACCAGACCTATCTACGTCTTAGTCTTAAACAACCCTTACTGTCTTAAAGACAGGGAGAACTCATCTCAAGGCAAGTTTCGTGCTTAGATGCTTTCAGCACTTATCTCTTCCGCACTTAGCTACCCGGCAATGCGTCTGGCGACACAACCCGGAACACCAGTGGTGCGTCCACTCCGGTCCTCTCGTACTAGGAGCAGCCCCTTTCAATTCTCCAACGCCCACGGCAGATAGGGACCGAACTGTCTCACGACGTTCTAAACCCAGCTCGCGTACCACTTTAAATGGCGAACAGCCATACCCTTGGGACCTACTTCAGCCCCAGGATGTGATGAGCCGACATCGAGGTGCCAAACACCGCCGTCGATATGAACTCTTGGGCGGTATCAGCCTGTTATCCCCGGAGTACCTTTTATCCGTTGAGCGATGGCCCTTCCATTCAGAACCACCGGATCACTATGACCTACTTTTCGTACCTGCTCGACTTGTCTGTCTCGCAGTTAAGCTTGCTTATACCATTGCACTAACCTGACGATGTCCGACCGTCATTAGCAAACCTTCGTGCTCCTCCGTTACTCTTTGGGAGGAGACCGCCCCAGTCAAACTACCCACCAGACACTGTCCGAGACCACGTTTCGTAATCTTCGTTAGAACATCAAACGTTAAAGGGTGGTATTTCAAGGACGACTCCATAATCACTGGCGTGACTACTTCTAAGTCTCCCACCCTATCCTACACATCAAAATTCAATGTTCAGTGTCAAGCTATAGTAAAGGTTCACGGGGTCTTTCCGTCTAACCGCGGGTACACCGCATCTTCACGGCGATTTCAATTTCACTGAGTCTCGGGTGGAGACAGCCTGGCCATCATTATGCCATTCGTGCAGGTCGGAACTTACCCGACAAGGAATTTCGCTACCTTAGGACCGTTATAGTTACGGCCGCCGTTTACTGGGGCTTCGATCAGGAGCTTCTCTTTCGATTACACCATCAATTAACCTTCCAGCACCGGGCAGGCATCACACCCTATACGTCCACTTTCGTGTTTGCAGAGTGCTGTGTTTTTAATAAACAGTTGCAGCCAGCTGGTATCTTCGACCGGTTCAACCTTCATCCGCAAGGGACTACAATCTACGCCGGCGCACCTTCTCCCGAAGTTACGGTGCTATTTTGCCTAGTTCCTTCACCCGAGTTCTCTCAAGCGCCTGAGTATTCTCTACCTGACCACCTGTGTCGGTTTTCAGTACGGTTTAGATAAACCTGAAGCTTAGTGGCTTTTCCTGGAAGTGTGGTATCGGTTACTTCAGCTCCGTAGAGCCTCGTCATCATCTCTCGGTGTTAAAGAAGTCCGGATTTGCCTAAACTTCACACCTACCAACTTAAACGCACATATCCAACAGTGCGATAACCTAACCTGCTCCGTCCCCACATCGCAGTTTATCCAAGTACGGGAATATTAACCCGTTTCCCATCGACTACGCTTTTCAGCCTCGCCTTAGGGGCCGACTCACCCTGCCCCGATTAACGTTGGACAGGAACCCTTGGTCTTCCGGCGAACGGGTTTTTCACCCGTTTTATCGTTACTTATGTCAGCATTCGCACTTCTGATACGTCCAACAGCCCTCTCGAGCCATCTTCATCCGCTTACAGAACGCTCCCCTACCCAACAGTATTGCTACTGATGCCGCAGCTTCGGTGCTATATTTGAGCCCCGTTACATCTTCCGCGCAGGCCGACTCGACTAGTGAGCTATTACGCTTTCTTTAAATGATGGCTGCTTCTAAGCCAACATCCTAGCTGTCTAAGCCTTCCCACTTCGTTTCCCACTTAATATAGACTTTGGGACCTTAGCTGGCGGTCTGGGTTGTTTCCCTCTCCACGACGGACGTTAGCACCCGCCGTGTGTCTCCTGAGTATCACTCTTCGGTATTCGTAGTTTGCATCGGGTTGGTAATCCGGGATGGACCCCTAGCCGAAACAGTGCTCTACCCCCGAAGGTGTCCGCTCAAGGCTCTACCTAAATAGATTTCGGGGAGAACCAGCTATCTCCCGGTTTGATTGGCCTTTCACCCCCAGCCACAAGTCATCCGCTAATTTTTCAACATTAGTCGGTTCGGTCCTCCAGTTAGTGTTACCCAACCTTCAACCTGCCCATGGCTAGATCACCGGGTTTCGGGTCTATACCTTGCAACTAGACGCCCAGTTAAGACTCGGTTTCCCTTCGGCTCCCCTATTCGGTTAACCTCGCTACAAAATATAAGTCGCTGACCCATTATACAAAAGGTACGCAGTCACCCTTAAAGGGCTCCCACTGCTTGTACGTACAAGGTTTCAGGTTCTATTTCACTCCCCTTACCGGGGTTCTTTTCGCCTTTCCTTCACAGTACTGGTTCACTATCGGTCAATCAGGAGTATTTAGCCTTGGAGGATGGTCCCCCCATCTTCAAACAGGATATCACGTGTCCCGCCCTACTTGTCGTTAGCTTAGTACCATGACCTGGACTTCGAGTACGGGGCTATCACCCTGTATCGCCAAGCTTCCCAGCTTGTTCCTCTGTCTCTGCCATTATCACTAACAGGCTCCTTCGCGTTCGCTCGCCGCTACTAACGAAATCTCGGTTGATTTCTTTTCCTCGGGGTACTTAGATGTTTCAGTTCTCCCGGTTTGCCTCACTTACCTATGGATTCAGTAAGTGATAGTAGATTCTTCATCTACTGGGTTTCCCCATTCGGACATCTTGGATTAAACGCCTCTTATCGACTCATCCAAGCTTTTCGCAGATTAGCACGTCCTTCCTCGCCTCTGATTGCCAAGGCATCCACCTTGTACGCTTAGTCACTTAACTATACAACCTCAAAAATTCTTGATGTTGCGTTTTCAACTAAACACTTGATTGCTTTTGTTCAATCAAGATTTTTTTCTTACTCAGACTTTTTCTTATCCTTTAAAAGGACTTGAAAGTCTCTTCAGTTTTTCAGCTTGTTTCCTGGTTGTTAAAGAACAGAAATAACATTTTCAGTTATCATCGTTAAATAAACTCATTAAGCACTTTAAGCATTAAATCAGTCAATTTACTTAACGATGATAAGTGGTGGAGATAAGCGGGATCGAACCGCTGACCTCCTGCGTGCAAGGCAGGCGCTCTCCCAGCTGAGCTATATCCCCATGTCATCGTTTATTTATCACCTTATTCACCTTCATCACTCACTCAGTTTGAGTGGTGGGTCTGAGTGGACTTGAACCACCGACCTCACCCTTATCAGGGGTGCGCTCTAACCACCTGAGCTACAGACCCAAGGAAATAACGGCTTTCTGCTCGATATTGTCTACAATATATCAATCAATCTGTGTGGACACTTATTGTCTCTCGTTTTTGGTAAGGAGGTGATCCAACCGCAGGTTCCCCTACGGTTACCTTGTTACGACTTCACCCCAGTCATGAATCATACCGTGGTAAACGCCCCCCCGAAGGTTAAGCTATCTACTTCTGGTACAACCCACTCCCATGGTGTGACG